>Ga0206681_10000079_pt1 | contig 64560 bp, 66 predicted proteins | sample M150012015metaG_FD_161048 | JGI IMG/M metagenome (GOLD analysis project Ga0206681, IMG submission 161048) | Ammonia-oxidizing marine archaeal communities from Monterey Bay, California, United States - M1 500m 12015 | ecosystem: Environmental > Aquatic > Marine > Intertidal zone | place: USA... | reverse complement strand
CGAACTCATCGATTGAGTTTACTACAAACCTAATAAGGGATGAGTCTATAGACTGTGATTTTCAGCAATGCGGCAGGCTGCGGACCGCTTGGACTCCACAAGACCATATTAGTATGACTAATAATATGAATGAATTGAAATCAATAGAGAACTTTGATAGCAGAATGGTTGGTTCCGAAGATATGCACAAATCAATTACCACCGGGCTTTATTTTGGGGGGCAGTTGTATGGGCATCACGGGTCAGTGCAGCCACGTAAATTGCACTACGGAATATTGCAACTAGCCATTAATGCAGGTGCCCAGGTATTTGGAGGTTTTCGTGCTAATAGGGTGGAGAGGTTATCTAATAATCTGAGTCAAGGGTTTAAAGTACACGTACCAGAAAAATTTATAAAGTGCCGGCATGTGCTTATGGCAACTAACGGCTATACTCGACCAGACTTATCGAAATATTTATCTAGAAGAGTGATACCTGTGCCAAGCTATATTGCTACCACAGAAGATATAGGGACCGATATGGTGGATTCGTTATTACCTGGGGGACATTGCATAGTAGAGACGCGTCAGCGCTACTGCTACTACAGGGCTACCCCATGTGGCAAGAGGATAATGCTTGGGACAAGGGCTGCAATGCATCAAATTACTCCGAAACAGGCTTTACCAAAAATCATAGATATGTTAAACGGCATATTCCCGTCACTGGGTGGTGTAGGTATTAGTCATTGCTGGACTGGGTTGACCGGATTCAGTTTTAGTAAGCTCCCTAGTATAGGGTGTAGTGATGGAGTATATTATGCACTAGGGTACTGTGGAAACGGTGTTGCAATGGCGCCATATATGGGCCACAAGGTTGCACTAAAGTTGATGCAGCCAGACAAAGAACAAAGCGTATTTGAAAGGACAACTCTGAGTACCAAGTTCTACTACCATGGTAATCCTTGGTTTTTGCCATTCGCTAGTGCTATATTTAGAGGGCACGATATTGTTGATAACTATCGCCGAAAAAACGCACAAACAAAAGACCAATCGCAGTTATAGAATAGCCTTATTATTTAACTATAATGATAGACTATGAAGACTTTGATTATAGGTGGCGGCGTAGTAGGTTTGTCACTGGCATATGGGCTTACAAAGCGTAACGAGGATGTAGTTGTTGTATGTGGTAGTGACGAGGATTACAATGCATCTCGCGGAAATTTCGGTCTGATATGGTCTCAGGGTAAAGGGTTAGGTTGTCCAGAATATTCTCAATGGACCCAGAAATCAATATCTTTATGGCCTAGTTTTGCCGAGGAACTTGCAAAACTGACCGGAATCGATGTAGAGTTAAGTCTTGATGGGGGTATGGAGTACTTCACTAACAAGCATGAAATGGAGGACTTCATAGAGTCGCTACACAAGGTCAAAAAATCGAACAGTGACAGCCAAACATATAAATATCTAAACCATGAACAGTTAAAGCTTTGTGTGCCAGAGATAGGCCCAAAAGTGGTCGGAGCAACATTTATGCCAGGTGACGGGCATGTCAACCCTCTACAACTACTTACAGCCCTAAGGGAGGGTGTAAGGCTTGGAGGTGCAAAAATTTTCAATGGGGCAAGGGTGAAAAGAGTTTATAGATCTGGAGACCTATACAATGCACAGCTCGACGATAATAAAGAGTTGAGCGCACCCAGAGTTATCATTGCTGCTGGTCTTGGTTCTGCAGACCTGGCCCCTATGATGGGATTCAAGGGTGCGGTTGTGCCACAGCAAGGGCAGTTATTAATTTCCGAGAAGTTGCCACAGTTTTTGAAATACCCTTCAGGGACTATACGCCAAGTTAACGATGGAGGGATCCAAATAGGTGGCTCAACATTAGATAGAGGACTTGACAACAAAGAATGCATCAAAACGGTGTCTGAACTTGCGAGCCATGCAGTAGATGTTTTTCCTTGCCTAGAAGAAGTTAATTTGCTTAGAAGTTGGGCCTGTTTAAGGGTAATGACAGAGGATGGTTTCCCTATATACCAAGAATCAAAAACAAACCCAGGTGCATTTTTCATCACCTGTCATAGTGGCATTACCTTGGCCGCAATCCACAGTGTTTTGTTGACAGAGTGGATAGTTGGCTCTGAAAGGTCCCCAGACTTGTCAATGTTTTCTGAGGAGCGTTTTAATGTTTGAGCGTATAAATATCAACGAAAACCAGGTGGACAAGTTAAGCTTCACGTTTGGCGGTAAGGTTGTTAGTGCTTACCAAGGAGATACGGTCGCTGCAGCATTACTAGGTGCGGGATACAAATGTTTTCGCGAAACTCCGGTATTAGGGCTAAACCGTAACCCGTACTGCATGATGGGGTCTTGTTATGACTGCCTAGTCTCGATAGGTGGTAGAAATGTTCAGTCCTGCATGGTTGAGTGTGAACAAGGTATGGTAGTTGAACGAGTTTCACATACCAAATTAACTGGAATAAGGCCACATGAAGTTTCCTAGCAGAACTGACATTGTTGTTATAGGTGCTGGTCCTGCCGGTCTAGCTGCGGCTTGTGCAGCATCGAAGCATGGTGCACAGGTAGTATTAATAGATGAACAGGCAACTCCTGGTGGGCAAATATATCGCAATGTAACTAACTCAGGCCCACAAATTAGGTCGATACTTGGGGATGAATATGAATACGGTACTGGGTTGACAAGTTGTACATCAAGAAAACAAATTAAATACTGCCCCAAGTCAACAGTTATAGATATTGACAATGAACTTAATGTAACAATTAGCAATAATAATAAACTATCCCAAATAAAAGCAGGCCACATAATTATTGCCACAGGGGCAACAGAGAGGCCCGTCCCAATACCTGGTTGGACACTCCCAGGAGTCATGACTGTAGGTGCGATACAAATACTAATTAAGTCATCTAGTCTGGTTCCTAGTGAGGCCATTTTGGTTGGCTCAGGGCCATTACTATATTTAACTGCGGTACAATTGATTGCAGCTGGAAAGCCACCTAAAGCGCTGATAGAAACTCAAACCATTGATAATTATTTTTCTGCATTACCGCACCTAGCTAGAGCCGTTCGTAACTATAAGCAACTATCAAAAGGAATCAGCTTGATAAACTTAATTCGTAAAGAGGGCGTACAAAGGTTTAGTGCATCGAAAGACATAAATATCTTAGGAGACACAAGCGCTGAATCAATTACATTCTCTTCAGGAGGGGTTAAGCATGACATTAATAGTGATGAAATATTTCTTCACCAGGGCATTATTCCATCGATACAAATATCCAAATTATTAAAGCTAAAACATAACTGGCATCCAGTCCAGAGATACTTCTACCCTGATACTGATAGGTATGGGGTAAGCTCAAATAACGCAATAAGCGTTGTTGGCGATGGTGGCGGAATTTTCGGGGCAAAGTCGGCTGAGTTTTCAGGACAGATTTCCGCTCTAAAGGTATTACAGATTTTGGGTTTTATAAATAAAGAGGTCTTAGAGGAGAGCTCCGAACCGCTCATGATTAAGAGGTCCAAGGAAGAGTCATCGAGACAATTTATAGACGCCCTGTATGCACCACCAAGCAATATACTTAACCCAAAAGACGAGGCTATTGTTTGTCGATGCGAAGAATTAACGGCGCAAGAAATACGTAGACATATACATTCAGGTAGTGTTGAGGTTAATCAAATCAAAGCCCAATCTAGGTGTGGAATGGGGAATTGCCAGGGGCGCTACTGTGGAACAACCCTGGCTGAAATTATAGCAAATGATAGTGACGATAATTCAGGCAAGGTTAGCTATTTCAACATCAGAATGCCAATTAAGCTTGTATGCCTAAAAGAGCTTGCTGATCTAAGTGCAGTCAAATAACAATCTAAAGTGACATACAAATATACTTAACTTGGCAACATAAGTTTTAGGTTTGGTTAGTTTCAATTCCAATCTAGTAAGTAGTTATTTTTTTCTTTATTTAATGAGCTTTTTATGTTAAATATAGACAGCATTTAGGCTTACATATATCAATTAAGAGGGATCATTTTTGGTCCCTATTAATTTTGTAAATGAGTAAAATTAAGCAATGAATACTAAGCACATACTTTTGGCTTTGATTGTGCCAATTACATGGGGAATCGGATTTACCCTTGCAAAAATTGGAATGGAACAGTTCCCACCATTACTTTTAATGTCTATGCGTTTCGGTATTGCTGGTTTAATTATAGTTTGGTTTACAAAACCTCCCTGGGGACATATGCGCTATATCTTTGTAGTTGCAGTTGTTGGGTCAACACTTCAGTACGGACTAACCTATAACGGTTTGAGGGGGCTTGATGCCTCTACTGCAGCAATATTGGTGCAACTAGAGGCCCCTATTCTTGCCCTTCTAGGAGCCATTATTCTAAAAGAAAAGGTGGGCTGGGATAAGGCAATTGGAATGTCCCTAGCTTTTGTCGGGGTCTTTGTTATATCTGGAGAACCAAGGCTGGAGGGGAGCCTTGATAGTGTCGCATTAGTTCTTACTGGGGCAGTGGTATGGGCGTTAGCACAGATCATGGTCAGTAAGCTGAAGTCACTATCTGGAATCACTATCCTGGCCTGGGTATCTGTGATGGCAGCACCACAAATGATTTTGGCTTCTTTTATATTTGAAAATGGGCAGGTGCAGTCTATATTGAGCGCTACCCTAGTTGATTGGTCAATAGTGCTGTATCTAGCTATAGTGATGACGGCACTCGGCTACACTGTATGGTACCACCTCTTAAGGGTTTGTGAGGTAAGCAAGGTTTCACCGTTTCTTATGTTGCTACCGGTGTCATCTATAGCTACAGGCATGTTGCTCCTTGATGAAGTATTTACAATCCCAATGGCTATAGGTGGAGCGTTGGTGTTTGTTGGGGTAGGGGCAACTATAGTTAATTGGAGACCTTTAAGGTCTAGGCAATAATTAAGTAGCCCGGATATATTTGGTCATGGCACTTGCTACGCAAGATCTCGCTCATAGCTGAAAAAAAATTACTCGTCCATATAGTGGACGTACTCTTTCCCGCATGGGTACTTTGCGAACTCTTCTTTCCATTTCTTGTTGGGATCTGGATTGTCATTGTCCTTGTAGTATAAGGCAACCGCTACTGCACAGTAGCAAGGGTTTGCCTGTATCAGTTCTTTGCATTCGTCTTTAGTCATGACTTAAACTAGTTGTGTCATTTTGAATGATTATATTGTACAACTAAACAGGTTCACACAGGTTATTACTTCTTGCAGATGTTTATGACTGCTATGTGCGCGTTGAGTATACTGTAAACCTTAATAGTTATAATTGAACGGAGGTGTGCGTTGAAAAGTGCTTACGTTATAGGCAATATTATCATTAAAGATAAAGATAAATGGTTAGAGTACAGAGCTAGAGTAGCTCAAACATTACGGCCGTGGGGCGGCGAACTTGTGTTCAGGGGTAAAGCTTTGGAAGCCCTTTCCGGAAAAAAAGACCACACCGACACTGTAGTTATAAGTTTTCCTGGTATGGATTACCTTAATGGTTGGTTCAATTCAGATGACTATCAGGAGCTAATACCAAACAGAAACTTGGCTGCCAAGATGGACCTGATTAGTTACAGCTCTGAAGCATAGACCAGATGTATTTAAGTTTAACTAAGGAATAAATTAATATCTCGTGTTGTAGAGTTATTAAAGTGGGTGTATATTGTATGTATGACAATGAAGTTATTTTGTAGTTTGAGTAACATTGTAATAGCGATAATTCTATTATCTATAGGAACGAATGCGTCTGCAACAGAAAGACTGGTATTCCTTATAGAGGAGCGTGACAATATTACTTATGCAGTTGGAGAGCCTGACCCATACACAGGGGTATACGAGTCAAATTACCCTGACCAAAAAATAAAACAGAGAGCTAATTTTCGTAACGGTCTAATTGATGGTGTATTTACTCAGTTCTATGAGAACGGTAACAAAGAAATCGAGATAAATTTTTCTAACGGCATGCCGAATGGTGCTGAAAGTCAGTGGTATGAGAGTGGGCAACTAAAACTTCAAACCCACTACAAAAACAATAAAATGTATGGACTGCGAACAGAGTGGCACGAGAATGGACAACAGAAGCTCGAAGTAAACATAGTTAACAATCTCAGAGATGGGTTGCTCACACAGTGGCACTCTAATGGTCAAAAGGCGATAGAGAATAGCTTTGTTGATGGCAAACTGGATGGTCTTTTCACCGTTTGGAATGATAATGGAGATGTCATAAAAATATCGAAATATTCTAACGGGGTATTATTACCAAACAACCCCTCTGATTAGGTTTATTTATACTAATACAATTCAACCCTAATTGAAAAAAGCAATACTTTAGAGATATGCCCTTTTGGGGGTGAGAGTGTATAATGTTTTGGTTTTGTTCGAGGATTATTCACATATGCCATCACGCAGAGATTTAGCCAATGCAATCCGTGCACTAAGCATGGACGCAGTTCAGAAAGCAAACTCAGGACACCCTGGAGCGCCAATGGGTATGGCAGATATTGCCGAAGTTCTGTGGAATGACCACTTAAAGTACAACCCAAAGAATTCCAACTGGGCAGACAGAGACCGCTTCGTGCTATCCAACGGTCACGGATCTATGCTTCTATATTCACTCCTTCATCTGACAGGTTTTGATTTGGGGATGGAAGACATTAAAGATTTTCGTCAGCTACACTCTAAGACAGCTGGGCATCCTGAGTATGGTTATGCAGACGGCATTGAGACAACAACAGGGCCGTTAGGGCAAGGTATCACTAATGCTGTAGGTATGGCAATAGCTGAACGCACACTGGCAGCACAATTCAACAAGCCAGGACACGACATAGTTGATCACCATACATGGGTATTTATGGGTGACGGTTGTTTGATGGAAGGGCTTTCGCATGAGTCCTGTGCAATGGCAGGAACTCTGGGGTTAGGAAAACTTATTGCTTTTTGGGATGACAATGATATATCTATTGATGGTCATATTGCTGACTGGATGGAGAAGGACCCAGCAGGACGTTTCGAGTCTTATGGTTGGCATGTTGTTCGTGATGTAGATGGGCATGACTCTGACTCAATTAACGCTGCAATAAAGTCAGCAAAATCGGAAACCTCAAGGCCTACACTAATTTGTACACGCACCACTATAGGTTTTGGAGCTCCAAACCTATCCGGATCTCATAACTGTCACGGTGCACCTTTAGGTGACGACGAGATAGCAGCAACTAGAGAAGCTTTGGGCTGGGAAAGTGCACCTTTTGAGATACCCAATGACATCTATGCTGGATGGGACCATACAGAGCAAGGTTCCACTGATGAGTCTGCATGGAGCAGCAAGTTTGAAGCCTACAAGTCACAGTTCCCACAAGAGGCAAGTGAGTTTGAACGCCGCATGGCCGGAGACCTGCCAGCCAACTTCGAAGTTGAGATGGACAAGTTCATTGCTAAAACGCAAAAAGAAATGCCTAATATTGCATCTCGCAAAGCTTCACAAAATGCAATCGAGGCAATGGGACCTATTGTTCCAGAACTGTTTGGAGGTTCAGCAGACCTGACCGGTTCAAACCTTACTAACTGGTCCGGATCTGTAAAGGTTAATGCAGAAAACGCTAACGGCAACTACATATCCTGGGGCGTCCGTGAGTTCGGTATGGCCCATATGGTTAACGGTATGGTTCTTCATGGAGGGCTCAAGCCTTATAGCGGTACCTTCTTTATGTTTATGGAGTTTATGCGTAACGCGTTACGTATGTCAGCGATAATGAAGATTGGTACTATCTATGTATATACACATGACTCTATAGGCCTAGGTGAGGACGGCCCAACCCACCAACCAGTTGAACAGTTGGCAACTATACGCATGATTCCTAATTTCCATACATGGAGAGGTTGCGACGCTATTGAGTCAGCCGTTTCTTGGAAGATGGCTATGCTACGGAAAGATGCACCAACTGCCCTAGTATTTTCACGACAAAATTTAACCCCACTACCAAGAACAAATGATCAGGTTAGAAACATAGAGAGGGGTGGATATGTAATCAAGGACTGTGAAGGAGAAGCAGACATAATCTTCATCGCTACCGGTTCTGAGGTTGGCTTAGCTGTAGAGTCTGCTGAGTCTATGAATGAAAATGTACGTGTAGTTTCGATGCCTTGTACTGATGCATATGACGAGCAGGACCAGGAATACAAAGACTCTGTACTAACCCCAGGAGTTAGGAGATTAGCGATTGAAGCTAATGTCGGTGATGGTTGGTATAAGTATGTTGGTCTAGATGGGGACGTTGTCTGTATGACAACTTTCGGAGAGTCTGCACCGGCCGACAAGTTATTTGAAGAGTTCGGCTTTACTGTTGACAATGTCGTTGCAAAAGCCAAAGCGGTGATGGGCTAAATTATAGCTAATACGGCTGATAACTTTAACGCTAGTTTTTGTTGTACTTAAAGTTACTTTGTATTAGTACTATCTACTTTGACAAAGTCAGCATGGTAAAATTGATTGACGTTAAAGCGTGTATAAAGTTAGCTTGACTGAACCCCCAGAGCTACAAATAAACATTAATAGAAGATAGATTGAATAAAGTGGAAAATTTTGGTCACTTAATTTTAAATAAATACCAGTTGGTATAACAAGTAAACATAGTAAAAGGAGTATAAGAAGATGACAATAAAGGTAGGTATTAACGGTTTTGGTCGTATTGGTCGCATGGTTTTTCGTGCAATTTCTAAAGACTTTCCAGAGCTAGAGGTGGTCGGAATCAACGACCTGTTAGATAATGATTATTTAGCATATATGCTTAAATATGACACAGCACATGGTAGGTTTGATGGCGAAGTTTCTGTGGATGGGGGTAGCTTTGTAATCGACGGTAAAAAGATCCGTCTTTCAGCGGAACGCAATCCTGCTGACCTTAAGTGGGGAGACATAGATGTTGATGTAGCTATAGACTGTACAGGGTTTTTCTTAACTGAGGAGAGTTGCCAAGCACACATAGATGCAGGTGCAAAAAAGGTTGTCCAATCTGCACCATCAAAGGATGGTACTCCGATGTTTGTTTATGGCGTTAACCATGATGAATATAATGGCCAAAAGATTATCTCTGCAGCGTCTTGTACAACGAACTGTCTTGCACCTATTGCAAAAGTTATAAATGATAACTGGGGACTGAAGCGCGGACTAATGACGACAGTTCATGCAGCTACAGCAACTCAAAAAACTGTTGACGGACCTTCAGTAAAAGATTGGAGGGGTGGAAGGTCAGTATTTGAAAATATCATTCCATCATCGACAGGTGCCGCAAAAGCGGTTGGAGTGGTATTGCCGGAACTTAACGGTAAACTAACTGGTATGGCTTTCCGTATACCTTCAGTGGACGTTTCTGTGGTTGACCTTACATGCGAACTTGACAGCCCTGCAACATATGACGATATATGCGCTGCCATCAGAGACGCTTCAGAAGGCTCAATGAAGGGAACACTTAAGTACACAGACGAGATGGTAGTTTCGTCTGACTTTCGTGGCATAAGTGCATCCTCTATATTTGATGCGGGAGCGGGTATCGCTCTTGATGATACCTTCGTTAAGGTTGTGTCTTGGTATGACAATGAGTATGGATATACATGTAATATGCTTCGCTTGGTTGGGCATATAGCTTAACGGTTTCCTGCTACGGCATGCATAGCGTGCCGTAGTGGTAGTATGGCCTTGCCGTTGAAGGCTTTGTCACAGATACGCACAATAACAATCAAAATATTATTTTAGTATTTTGTTTGTATTCTTATCCAATAAAGTAGAAACATTTTTATAGAATCAGAGGATGCAATGTCAGTTATAAATTTATCAGATTTAGATTTACAATCAAAGAGGGTTCTTATTCGTCAGGACCTTAATGTACCCATTAAGAATGGGGTAGTTACTAGTGACAAAAGAATTAAGGCCTCACTCCCTACAATTGAGATGGCAATAAGAAAGGGAGCCAAAGTGATGCTTATGTCTCATAGGGGCAGGCCAACCGAAGGAGAACACAGTGAAGACTTAAGTTTACAGCCGGTAGCTGACAGACTGAGCGAGCTATTGAACTTAAAAGTTACACTAGAAAAGGACTGGTTAGACGGCATAGATATTGATGATGGTGATGTAGTTTTGTGTGAGAATGTAAGGTTTAATGTTGGTGAGATGTCGAACGATGACGATTTATCAAAGCGCATGGCATCTATCTGCGATATATTCGCAATGGACGCATTCGGTACAGCACACCGCGCCCAAGCATCCACTCATGGAGTTGCTAAGTATGCACAGATTGCATGCGCTGGTCCGTTACTTTCTGGTGAGTTAGAGGCACTAGGAAAAGCTCTAGACAATCCCAAAAGACCTATGGTCGCAATAGTTGGAGGGTCAAAAGTGTCAACCAAGTTAACGGTCTTGGAGTCGCTATCTAAAATCGTAGATCAGCTTGTAGTTGGCGGCGGTATTGCGAACACTTTCATTGCCGCACAAGGAAACAATGTTGGAAAATCACTTTGCGAGAATGACCTAATACCTATATCACAGAAGTTGATGAAGGATTGCGATATACCAGTTCCAACAGACGTAGTGACTGGTAAAGAGTTTTCTGAAAACTCAACTGCAGAAACTAAAAGCTCTACCCAAGTAAAAGATGAAGACATGATTTTTGATATAGGCCCAGAGTCAGCTGCCCAGTTAGCAGGTATTATGCAAAATGCAGGTACAATTGTTTGGAATGGACCAGTAGGTGTTTTTGAATTCGATCAGTTCTCATACGGTACCAAAACCCTTGCAATGGCTATAGCCGATTCTGATGCCTTTTCAATTGCAGGAGGTGGAGACACACTAGCTGCCGTTGACAAGTACGGTATCGAAGATAAGATCAGCTACATTTCAACTGGAGGTGGCGCCTTTCTAGAGTTTCTTGAGGGTAAAATATTGCCAGCAGTACAAATTTTACAACAAAGAGCAGCGGAGTAGCATTTGCCAAGAAGAACTAAAATTGTAGCCACACTAGGACCTGCGACTGATGATCATGATGTTCTTGAGAGTGTCCTGGAAGCTGGCGTTAATGTTGTTCGAATTAATTTCTCTCATGGCACCGAGGATGAGCACTTTTCTAGAGTTAAGTTGGCGCGCGAATGGGCAGAAAAGAATAACACACATATTGGAGTTTTGATGGACCTTCAGGGTCCAAAAATACGTATAGCGTCATTTAAAAATAATGAAACTGTGCAACTAAATAAGGGAGACTGCTTTACTCTAGATGCAGGCTTAGATGAAAATTCTGGCGACCGACAATCTGTAGGTATAGCATATAAGAAACTACCTAAAGATGTAAATCCTGGAAACATATTGCTGATTGACGATGGTAAGATAGTTCTTGAAGTTAAATCTATAAACAAGAAAAAGATTATTACAGAAGTTATACAGGCTGGCTCTTTGTCCAACAAGAAAGGTATTAATCTTCGTGGCGGAGGTTTATCTGCTAACGCATTGACTGAAAAAGACAAAAAAGACATAATGATTGCCGCTAAAGCTAAGGCAGACTATGTAGCTTTGTCATTCCCAGTCAGCGGGGACGATGTACGTGAAGCCAAAAAACTTTTGAAGGCTGCTGGTTCAGATGCAGGAGTCATAGCCAAGATAGAGAGAGCCGAGGCTCTGGCAGACGAAGTCATTAATGACATAATTAATGAGTCAGCCGGAATCATGGTAGCTAGGGGGGATTTAGGTGTTGAAATTGGAGACCCACAGCTGCCAGCACAGCAAAAAAGATTAATCCAGTTGGCCAGGTCTAACGACAGAATTGTGATAACCGCAACACAAATGATGGAGTCAATGATAAACAACCCTATACCTACCAGGGCTGAGGTATTTGACGTTGCCAATGCGGTCCTAGATGGAACTGACGCTGTAATGTTGTCAGCGGAAACTGCTGCAGGAAATTTTCCAGCTAATGCCGTTAGAACTATGCACGACGTTTGTTTAGAGACAGAAAAAAATCCAATAGCCAAGGTGTCTCATCACCGTCTACACGAGAACTTTGAGTTCATTGACGAGACGATTGCTATGAGTTCAATGTATGCTGCAAACCACATAAATGCTAAGGTTGTAGCTACACTCACCCAGACAGGCAAAACATCACTTTGGATGTCTAGAATTAGCTCAAACATACCTATCTTCGCTATGTCCTACAACAAGGAAACACTGCAAAAAGTTACCCTCTATAGGGGAGTATATCCATGCGTTATAGATCAGCATAGCAGTAGTGAATGGGACAAAGTAAATGAAAAAGCTATCGAGGCTCTAGTTAATCAGGGTGTAGTTGAAGACGGAGACTTAGTGGTTTTAACTAAAGGTATGCACAAAGACAAATCTGGAGGAACCAACATGATGAAAGTACTTTGTGTCGGTGATTCTAATTATTAAAGAGTAAAAACAAGGAGAAAATATGATTATTTCTATGAGAGAGTTATTAGACCATGCGGCTGAAAATGGTTATGGTATGCCAGCATTTAATGTTAACAATATGGAGCAGGTACATGCAATCATGACTGCAGCCGATAAAGCCAACAGCCCAGTAATTATGCAAGGCTCTGCCGGAGCTAGATCTTATGCTGGAGAGCCCTTCCTGCGTCACCTAATATCTGCGGCAATAGAGATGTATCCACATATACCTGTCGTTATGCACCAGGACCATGGCTCAGAGCCTGCAGTTTGCTTGCGCTCAATACAGTCAGGATTTTCATCGGTCATGATGGACGGTTCACTAATGTCGGATATGAAGACACCAGCATCATTCGAATATAACGTAGATGTCACAAAGACTGTTGTTGGTATGGCCCATGCAGGTGGAGTCTCAGTTGAAGGTGAGCTAGGTTGTTTAGGTTCTCTAGAGACTGGCATGATGGGTGAAGAGGATGGCCATGGAGCAGAGGGACAGTTAGATTTAGATATGTTGTTGACCTCAGTTGAAGAGGCGGCTGATTTTGTTAAAGCTACGAATGTAGATGCTCTTGCGATCGCTATAGGAACATCTCATGGGGCATACAAGTTCACAAAAGAGCCGACTGGCGACGTTTTAAGAATAGATAGAATTAAAGAGATTCATCAAAGACTACCAAACACTCACTTAGTAATGCATGGATCATCTTCTGTGCCACAGGAATGGCTATCAATAATCAATAATTACGGTGGCGATATGGGGCAAACATTTGGCGTCCCGGTTGAAGAGATTCAGGAAGGTATAAAAAATGGCGTAAGGAAGGTAAACATTGATACTGACCTACGTATGGCCTCAACTGGAGCAATACGTAAGCATTTGGCTGACAATGCCTCCAACTTTGACCCACGTAAATTTTTGAAGGAGTCGACCTTAGCGATGTCTGAAATTTGTGCAGCAAGATTTGAAGCGTTCGGTTGTGCTGGAAATGCTGATAAAATAACTGTATCCTCTATGGACACTATGAGCCAAAGATATGTAGCTGGCGAGTTAGATGCTAAAGTAAATTAAGCATCTAACGGCTAAAATAAAAAGGCTCGTTCATCGGGCCTTTTTTGTTTATGGGTAATATGAAAAAATCAACAAATTATTCAGTCATTGTTATTGGTGGTGGTCATGCCGGAACTGAGGCTGCACTAGCATCGGCTAGAATGGGTGTCGACACTCTACTTGTGACTCATAATATAGAGACATTAGGACAAATGAGCTGCAACCCAGCTATTGGCGGGCTAGGTAAAGGGCACCTAGTCAAAGAGATTGACGCTATGGGCGGGGTTATGGCTAAGGCAATAGACAAGTCAGGAATCCAATTTAGAACTTTGAATGCATCTAAAGGCCCTGCAGTAAGGGCAACACGTGCTCAGGCAGATAGAGCCTTATATAAGGCGGCCATTCGCTATACACTAGAGAACCAAGAAAATCTGTCATTATTTCAGCAAGCAGTTGACGACTTAATTATTGAAAATGACAATATAAGTGGTGTCATCACACAGATGGGTCTTAAGTTTTTTGCAGACAAAGTTATTCTTACTTCAGGAACATTTTTAGGGGGAGTTATTCATATAGGGCAGTCTAACTTTCAAGGTGGTAGGGCAGGAGATGGCCCTGCAAATGTACTCTCAGCCAAACTAAAGTCTTACGACTTAGGGGTTGGAAGGTTGAAAACAGGGACCCCGCCACGTCTGGACGGACGCACTATTAATTACAGTATCCTGGAGAAGCAGTCTGGAGACGTTCCTCTACCAACATTTTCATTTATCGGTAAAGAGTCAGACCACCCACAACAGATACCTTGCTATATTACCCACACAAACACTAAAACACATGACTTTATCAGGAAAGGACTGAAAGACTCTCCAATGTATAGTGGCAATATTGAGGGGATTGGTCCGAGGTATTGCCCATCAATTGAAGACAAGGTTGTTAGATTTAGTGAACGAGAGTCGCATCAAATTTTTGTTGAGCCAGAAGGCCTAACTACTAACGAAGTCTACCCTAACGGTGTATCAACATCTCTTCCTTACGAAGTTCAGGCAGACTTCATACACTCAATTAAGGGCTTTGAAAGTGCAAAAATAATGCGACCAGGATACGCAATAGAGTATGACTTTTTTGATCCAAGAGGGCTCAAACAGACACTAGAGGTCAAAAAAATATCTGGACTTTATTTTGCTGGACAGATAAACGGAACGACTGGATACGAGGAGGCTGCGGCTCAAGGGCTATTGGCAGGTATAAATGCTGCACTTTCAGTAAAAAACAAAGACCCATGGATTGCTAAGAGGGATAAATCTTATATCGGAGTTATGATAGATGACCTTATAACGAAGGGCACCAATGAGCCATACAGAATGTTCACTTCAAGAGCGGAATACCGATTACTGTTAAGGGAAGACAATGCAGACGAGCGCCTAACTCCAGATGCAAGAGAGCTCGGTCTAATTGGTGACGACTATTGGCAAAATTTCGAGAAAAAATATGAATCTATCAATAATGAAAAAAAGCGCCTCAAGAGTGTCTGGATACAGGCAAGCGATAAGCAGGCTATGGATGTACTGAGTGTAACATTAAATCATGAATACTCCCTTGCGGAGCTATTAAAGAGGCCGAAGGTTGACTATAAATTGCTAAGTAAGATAGACAAAGGAAAACCATTCTTAGAAGATAGAACGATAACCTCTCAGGTTGAGAACCAGGTAAAGTATGAGGGCTACATTAAGCGCCAGCTTGAAGAAATAGAGAAGTACAGAAAGAATGAAAACACACTACTCCCTCAAGACATGGACTACGACTCAATCAAAGCTCTCTCGGCTGAGGTTAGACAAAAACTAAACCTTCATATGCCTGAAACTATCGGACAAGCTAGTAGAATACAGGGAGTTACTCCGGCATCAATATCAATACTTTTGGTGTACCTAAAGACATACAAAGAGAAGGTATGAGCGAGCTAGAAAAATTACTACTTGATGGCTCAAAACAAATGCAAATACAACTAACCGATAAACAGAGTTCAGACTTGGTCAGTTATATTGAATTAGTTGTTAAGTGGAACAAGACATACAACCTTAGCGCCATAAGAGACCCATTTGAGAGCGTCAAAAAGCACTTACTGGATAGCCTATCTATACTCCCTTTTGTTGACGACAGAGATATTTTGGATGTCGGGTCTGGTGCCGGTCTACCAGGAATCGTGTTATCTATAATGCGCCCAAATACAATCGTTAGTGTGATCGACAGTGTTGCCAAAAAGTGTCACTTTATGAACTTTGTTAAGTCGCAACTGTGCCTAGATAATCTTGATGTTATAAATGATAGGGTTGAAATGTATACTAGAAATCGATGCTACGGACAGATAACCTCAAGAGCGTTCGCTGACGTTGAAAAAACAATCAAGATGACCGAACACCTTTTGTGTATCGATGGCCATTACCTACTAATGAAGGGTGACCATTTTAAGAAAGAGAAGGCAGAAGGAATAAGTATTAGTCCACACAAAATTACTGTACCCTATGTTTCTGATGAGCGTTATTTGCTAGAAATAACTAACCAAGCTTCTTAGCTTTTAAAGCAACTAGGTATACAAGAAATGAAAATTATCGACTCACATTGCCATATCGACAGACTAAACTTAGAGCACTTTGGTGGCAGTATTGAGAGCATGCTAGAGCATGCTGCAGAGCTGTCAGTTAGAGAGTTTCTATGTGTATGTATTGACCTTGAAAACTTTGAAGACGTCCTATTATTAGCTGAAAAACATGATGCGATATACGCATCTGTAGGTGTACACCCGACATCTTGTGATTGTCTAGATCCTACAGTTGAAGAGTTATTGAAGTTAGCTAGCCACGACAAGATTATCGCTATTGGAGAAACAGGGCTAGATTACTTTCATATAGATAAAGACGATTCTGATTGGCAAAGAGAGAGATTCAAGAGGCACATACAAGCATCTAACATATCCGGCAAACCCATGATTATTCATACACGTGATGCAAAACAAGACACAATTAGAATGATGCAAGAGGAGAATGCTCAAAAAGGGGTGATGCATTGCTTTAGTGAGGACTGGGAAACAGCCGAAGCTGCACTCGACCTGGGTTTTTATATCTCCTTTTCAGGGATTGTGACATTTAAGAGTGCACAGAGCCTAAGAGATGTCGCCAAAAAGGTACCAAGTGATCGCTTACTGGTTGAAACAGATTCACCATACCTTACACCTGTACCATACAGGGGCAAGCCAAACAGTCCAGCCTATACATATTATGTTGCAGAAAAGTTAGCAGAGGTTCGTGGTACAACTATTAATGATATTGCTAATATTACTACACAAAACTTTAATAATTTATTCATGCCCAATAATTAATGACGGTTTCTTTTCTAACAGTTGATGAGTTTGCTGAAGGGCAGAGGCTAGATAACTACCTACTTAAGCACCTGAAGGGTGTACCTAAGTCTCACATCTACAGGGTTATACGTAAGGGTGAGGTCCGCGTCAATAAGGGAAGGAAGAGAGCCGAGTATAAGTTACAGATTGATGATGTGGTACGGGTGCCACCTATACGTGTATCTAGCCCCATCGAGGCGCACACCTCAAACAGCCTAAAAAAGCTGCTTCAAGACTCCATCCTTTTTGAGGACAGGGGTATGGTAATTATAAATAAGCCTAGCGGGCTAGCTGTGCACAGCGGTAGCGGTATCAATACTGGAGTAATTGAGGCATTAAGGAATATGTACAAGGATCCAATTGAGTTGGTTCATAGACTAGATCGTTCAACATCTGGCCTATTAATGATTGCAAAGAAGAGGTCAGTTCTTAAGAGTCTTAATGAACAACTAAGCAACCACCAAATAGAAAAGCGCTACACAGCATTGGTTAATGGGGTATGGTCAAAGAAGAGGCACACTATTGATGCTCCGCTATACAACAATTCAAGATATACGGTGGTTGACTCTAGAGGAAAGAATGCTGTGACTCATTTCCAGCCTCTTAAGAATTTTCATAATGATGACTTTGAGGCAAGCCTTGTTGATGTAACTATAGAGACAGGAAGAACTCATCAGATACGTGCTCACGCAAAATACGCAGGGCACTCACTTGCAGGTGACGATAAGTATGGCGACAAGATATTTGAACAACAAGTGAAAAAAAAAGGCCTTAGTCGTTTGTTTCTACATGCCCACCAAATCACCTTCACTAACCCGCTAACTGATCAGATACAAAAAGCACAGGCCCCATTGACCAAAGAGTTAGTGTCTTTTTTAGATAAATTATGAACCCTTATATAAGTTTAATGCGTATTGATAAGCCTATAGGCATATATTTGCTTCTATGGCCAGCAATGTGGGCATTGTTCCTTGCTGCCGATGGGTTGCCGAGAATGGAACTTTTATTTATCTTTGTAAGTGGAGTGATATTGATGCGCACCGCTGGATGCGTAATTAATGACTACGCTGATAGGGAAATAGATAGGCATGTTGAACGTACAAAGAATAGACCTATTACTACAGGCGAGATAAGCGCTAGCTCTGCACTTGTTATATTTTTTGTACTTATCGTGTCAGCTTTCGTTTTAGTGCTGTTCACAAATTGGCTTACTATAAAGCTTTCATTTATAGCAGCAGCTATAGCGACACTTTATCCATTTACTAAGCGCTGGACTAATCTTCCACAAATCGTGTTAGGAGTTGCATTTGCTATGAGCGTGCCTATGGCATTTGCAGCTACCAATAATACTGTGCCTTACTCAGCCTGGTGGTTATTTGCTGCTACCGTTGTTTGGACTGTAGTCTATGACACAATGTATGCCATGGCAGACAGGGAGGATGACCTAAAGATAGACATTAAATCGACAGCAATACTATTTGATAAGTATGACAGGGCCGTAATTAGTATTCTTCAAGTTGCTCTCTTATTGATACTTATAAAGGTTTCAATAATGTTCAATTTAGGCTATTTTTTCTATTTATCGCTAATTTTGAGTGCATTTATTATGATTTATCATCAAATATTAATAAAAAAGCGTGAAAAAGAGAAATGTTTTAAGGCTTTTTTACATAACCATTATATCGGTGTGGTTATTTTTGCAGGTATTTCCATTTCTGTTGTACTGTAGGTCTATAATGTGTTGTATAAATACAACATTATATCTTATTTGTTTGTTTTTTACTACTTTATTCTCAATATTTCATCAATAAATACTTGACAACCAGGTAAATTAGAGTAAAAAGTCACTAACCGACAATTATGTTGGGGTTTTGTCAAACAAAAAAGGGGAAATTATATGTTAGATTCCGTAATAGGTTGGATAAAAAAAGCAACAGAAGCTGGTGTAGCTCTTATAGCACTTGCGGTAGTTGTTCAAGTAATCTTTGGTAGTTCTGCGGCATTCCTTCCAGGAGATGTCATCGGAAGTATCACAGGTATAGTACATCAGCTAGGCAGCGCTAACTTGGTTGGCTTAGTTGCAGTTGCTCTACTCTACTCACTTTTCAATCGTTAGTAATTAACATAGAGTAACTCAACAAAAAAAACCCGCCTAATTAGGCGGGTTTTTTGGTTTAAGAAAACCTAAATTCCTCTCAGTAACTCGTTAATTCCTACCTTAGATCTAGTTTTAGCGTCTACCTGCTTTACTATCACTGCGCAATACAAAGAATAGGTACCGTCCTTCGATGGCAAGTTTCCAGAAACAACTACAGAACCTGCTGGAATTCGACCATAACTGACTTCACCTGTTTCACGGTTAAAGATTCTTGTTGATTGTCCTATATATACTCCCATAGAAATCACAGAACCCTCTTCAACAATTACACCTTCAACAACTTCTGATCTAGCACCAATGAAGCAGTTGTCCTCAATAATAGTCGGACTTGCTTGTAGAGGTTCAAGTACCCCACCGATACCAACTCCGCCAGATAGGTGGACATTTTTACCAATCTGTGCACAAGAACCAACAGTTGCCCAGGTATCTACCATAGTTCCAGAATCAACGAATGCGCCTATATTAACGTAGCTTGGCATTAGTACAGTGTCTGGTGCGATAAAGGAGCCCCTGCGTGCGCTTGCTGGAGGGACAACCCTAACACCAGTCGCTTTGAGTTGATCAGCACTCATATCGGCAAACTTTGATGGCACCTTGTCATAGTACTGCGTGAAGCCACCAGGCATCGTCCTGTTGTCTTCAAGTCGAAATGACAACAGTACGGCCTTCTTGAGCCATTCATTTACTATCCAATCACCAACACCCCTTCTTTCTGCGACACGCTCTTGTCCTGAGTCTAGAAGCTGAATTGCATCTGATACTGCCTGTTTGACCTCATCACTGGCAGACTGTGGGTTAATGTTTGCCCTATCTTCAAAGGCAGCTTCAATAATATCTTTCATAGTTTATTTTATAAAAAAACGGTTATTATATCAGAGTGATGTTTTGTTAGATATTGCCAAGCACTCTCATAGAATCTATAAATATAAAAAATCGAAATAGTTTTTATAGCTATCTATTATTAATGAGTATGGTTGTGGTGGTGTTCATAAGTAGCCATCAGATCATCCATCTGGTCAGCAAACAAGTCATTAAATTTTGAGTCCTTTAGGATTGACTCTGGTTGCCCCATACAGCAGATATGGTGATACAAACATAACACCTGTGTCGACTCTTTCATTACTCTATGTAGATCATGGGAAACCATAAGAACTGCACAACCATGCTTTTGATGTATATCTTGGATGAGTTTGTAAAGCTGCATTTGACCATCAACATCAAGATTCTGAGCCGGCTCATCAAGAATTAATAGGTTTGGTTTACCTAACAAGGCACGTGTAAGCAGTACTCTTTGAATTTCACCTCCAGAAAGATCCTTCAGGCTAGAGTTTAATAATAGTTGAATACCAGTCAAGTCAGCCGTTTCGAGTAAAAAATCATCATTAATATTTTGATTTAGGTTAAGAAAATCAACTACAGATATGGGAATAAATTCATTGGCACTAAACCTTTGAGGTGTATACCCAACCTTAACATTTTTTGCTCTATTTATAGAACCACTGTCAGGCTTTATAAGTCCAAGTAATACCTTTATAAGAGAGCTCTTGCCTGCACCATTAGGGCCAATGAGTGTTATAAATTCTCCCTTCTTTAGTTCAAAGCTGACATCATCAAGAATGCTCTTCCCATTTTGTTGTAGCTTGATATTGCTAGTACTAATTAGTATTTGACTTTTAGACACAGTTTGAAACCAAAATAAGACCTATTTTATAACAATTAAGACATACATGATAAGTAGTAAAAAAAGGTAAAATTTGAACTATGTCTCATAAGCTTATTTTGATGGATGGTTCTGCCTTTTTATTTAGGGCTTATTTTTCCACAATTTCACAAAATCTAACCAACAACGATGGCTTTCCTACTGGTGCAATGTTTGGTGTAATTGGGGCCATAAAGAGGCTACAAAGTCAGCACCCAGATGCAACAATTATCACAATATTTGACCACAAAGGCAAAAACTTTAGGCACGACATTTATCCCGAATATAAGGCCCACAGGAAGCCTGCAGAAAGTGATTTAATTATACAGATAGAGCCACTTTATGAAATTATCAGAGCAATGGGATTACGATTCTTGTGTGTCCCTGGTGTTGAGGCTGATGACGTAATTGCTACACTAAGTCAGCAATCTAACAAGCAAAACATTAAAACAATAATAGCTAGTAGTGACAAAGACTTGATGCAGCTTGTTAGCAACAACATAGAACAACTAGACATGAAAGGCAACCTGCTGGATTATAAAGGTGTCATTGAAAAGATGGGAGTAGAGCCAGACCAAATGATGGACTTTTTATCATTAACTGGGGACAGCGCAGACAACATTCCTGGAGTACCAAGTGTAGGCCCTAAAACGGCAATCAAGTGGCTACAACTATATGGCGATATTTCAGGAGTCAAAGAAAATGCTGACAAGATCATGGGCAAGGTGGGCGATAAGCTTCGCGACAGTTTCGATCTTTTGGACTTGTCTCATAAGTTAGTAGAACTAAAGTTTGACGTTGAATTGCCAGACAATATTATTGAATTTGAGCCACAACAAGACAAAACTGAACTTGCCAGGCTATATAAAAAGTATGGTTTTGCTTTGTGGCTGAATCAGCTAGATGGGGTTGATAAAAAAAGTGAAATCAATGTGCCAGATAAGCGTACCGACAATTACGATGTAAATGAGATAACGAGTACAACAGATAATTTTATCGAAACATATACCCAAACACTGGTACTAGATAAGAATGCATTTGATGACCTAGCAACCAGACTAAAGAGGGCCAAAGCATTTGTTTTAGACTTGGAGACTACATCACTTAACTATATGAATGCTAAGATAGTTGGGTGGGTGTTTTTAGTTGATCATGACAGTTTTTATGTTCCTGTTGGGCATGACTACATAGATGCACCAAAGCAGTTAGATTTTGATACCGTGATGAGCTCTATTAAACCTATCTTGGAGGACACTACAATTGGCAAGGTTGGTCATAATCTGAAGTACGACTCACACGTTTTAGAGAATTATGGGGTAAGCATTAACTCGATAATTGATGACACAATGGTAAAGTCATACTGTTTAAATTCAGTAGCATCAAGACACAATATGGACGACCTTAGTGAGTATTATCTTAACCATAAAACTATTCATTTCGCTGATATTGCGGGCAAAGGAAAAAAGCAAATAACTTTCAACCAAGTAAACTTAGAGCAAGCAATGCCTTACGCGTGCGAAGATGTCATTGTTACATTTGAACTGAACAAGGTTCTTGATGAAAATATTGCCCAATACCCAAAACTAGTAAAACTGTATCAAAATCTGGAGATACCATTAATTAAGACATTGGTGCGTATGGAACGTAATGGCGTCAAGATAGATACTGACTCGCTTTATTCTCAACACAAGGACATCGTTGTGCAGATGGAAAGTATAAAGAGCAAGTCTTTTGAATTGTCCGGAGACGTGTTTAATCTGGATTCCCCAAAACAAATACAGAATGTATTATTTAGTAAAGATGGACTAGGGCTAGTTGCAATAAAAAAAACACCCAAAGGCCAGCCATCAACCAACGAAGAGTCTCTAAAGTTGCTAGACCACCCACTTGTAGACCTTATTTTAAGTTACCGCACATTGACCAAGCTTAATTCAACCTATATTGAGGCACTCCCTAAACAAGTTAACCATAAAACCAACAGATTACATACCTCTTACCATCAGGCAGTTACTGCAACAGGGAGGCTATCTTCATCAAACCCTAACCTGCAAAATATTCCTATCCGTTCTGATCTTGGTGCACGCATAAGGGGGGCATTTGTTGCCGACAATAATAACTCCATTATTGCGGCTGACTATTCACAGATTGAATTGAGAATTATGGCCCATCTTTCTAAAGATGAACACCTATTAGCAGCATTTAAAGACAACAGAGATGTTCATACAGATACAGCATCTATGATGTTTAATGTTCCAATAAGTGAGGTAACTAAAGATCACAGGAGAAACGCAAAGGCTATCAACTTTGGTCTAATATATGGAATGAGTGCATTCGGATTGGCTAAACAAATAAACGTGTCTAGGACTGAAGCAAAGCAGTACATAGACTCTTATTTTGAAAACTATGTAGGCGTACTAGAATACATGAACAATATCAGAGAGTCTGCCAAAACACTTGGCTATGTCGAGACTGTAATGGGCAGAAGATTATATCTGCCACAGATCAACGCCAAAAATAAAATGCTCCAGCAGCATGCCCTTAGAACTGCAATAAATGCCCCTATGCAGGGCTCATCAGCAGACATAATCAAGAATGCTATGCACGATGTTCATGATTGGATTGGAGAGAACAATAAAGACATTAAAATTATAATGCAAGTTCACGATGAGTTAGTATTTGAGGTTAAATCGTCAAAATCCGAGGTGTTTGCTAATAAAATACAAGAATTAATGCAAAATGCCTATAAATTAAATATACCGCTAGTTGTTGATGTGGGAATAGGGGAGTCATGGCAGCAGGCCCATTAGAAAAATATAAGATAAACACAGTATGAAAGATACACTACAACTACTCATTATTAATAGCCTAGAATCACTAAAGGAAAATGGCGTCATAGAGGAATTGCCAGAGTCTATCCGTATAGACCACTCGAAAGACAAGTCTCAGGGTGATTTTGCTTGCAATATTGCTTTAGTGTTATCGAAGCAGGCAAAGTGTACTCCAAGAAATTTAGCAGAGAAGATAGTATCCAATTTAACAGTGTCGGACAAGGTAGATAGGGTAGAGATTGCCGGTCCCGGGTTCATTAATTTCTTTCTTTCTCATGAATCAAACACATCTGTTATTGAAAATATCATTGACGAAGGAGAGGGTTACGGCTCATCTAATGTGGGTAACGGGAAAAGGGTATTGTTAGAGTTCGTATCTGCAAACCCAACAGGGCCACTACATGTAGGTCATGGAAGGGGCGCCGCCTATGGAGCAACTGTATCTAACCTGTTACGCGCTGTCGGTTTTGAGGTCAACAATGAGTACTATGTCAACGATGCAGGCAGGCAAATGGACATCTTGGCCACTAGTGTATATTTGCGTTATGTAGGCACTGAAAAATTCCCAGATAACGGATACAAAGGGGATTACATTAAGTCCATTTCTGACCAACTTTCTGGTATTGATAAAGTAGATATATTGCCCAATGTTAAAGCGTCGAGTGATGATAGCAATGACATTGAGCGCTATATGGATGACCTAATTGTTAGCTGTAAAATGTCTCTCGGTGAAAGCTATAAGGTAGTTTTTGATACAGCAATAAATAATATTTTGGATGGAATAAAAAGAGACCTATCTGGGTTCGGTGTCGAATATCAGAAATGGTTTTTAGAACAGTCATTGATTGACAGTGGCTTGTCTAATAAAACTATCAAGACTCTTCAGGAATCCGAGTGTATATACGAAAAAGAAGGAGCCTTGTGGTTTAGGACTACTGATTTTGGAGATGAAAAAGATCGTGTTGTCGTTAGAGAAAACGGTAACCATACCTATTTTGCATCTGATATAGCGTACCACTTAGAGAAGCTAGAGAGGGGCTATGACAAAATTATAAATATTTGGGGTGCAGACCATCACGGATATATAGCAAGAGTCAAGGCATCGATCAGTGCACTTGGCCATGACCCCGATAAATTAGAGGTTTTGTTAGTGCAATTTGCTAACCTATATCGAAAAGGCAAGAAGGTTTCCATGTCAACCCGTAGTGGCTCATTTGTAACCCTGAAAGAGTTATGTGATGAAGTAGGAAATGACGCAGCCAGGTTCTTTTATATTTTAAGAAAATCAGAACAACACATGGATTTTGATTTGGACTTAGCCAAGTCAAAGACAAACGAGAATCCTGTTTTTTATATACAGTATGCACATGCAAGGATCTGTTCTGTATTAAAGCAGGCCAGCGAGAAGTTTGCTGATTCATCTGCATACGACCTTTCCTTGCTAAGTAACGATTACGAGGTTTCTTTGATAAAGTCACTAAACAGATATAAGGGCGTTGTGCAATCCTCAGCCCTAAATTACGAGCCACATGTTTTAGCTTACTACTTACGTGAACTAGCTGGAAACTTTCACAGCTACTACAATGGCAGTGAGTTCCTAGTTGATGATAGTGCTCTTAGAGCCTCTAGATTACTGCTTATAAGCTCTGTTAGACAGGTAATATCAAATGGATTGAAGTTATTAGGTGTTGTCGCGCCTGAATCAATGTGAATGACAACCTTAATAGAGAGCTAGCATTAAACGAAACTGAGTCATACATAGTTCAAGCCCCGGCAGGTTCTGGAAAAACTGAGCTACTAGTGCAGCGCTACTTAAAGCTTCTATCCATATCTAAAAACCCAGAAAACGTAATCGCTATGACGTTTACTAAAAAGGCCGTCAATGAGCTAACAAGTCGCGTTATTGATTCATTAATGTCAACCAAACTAGCGAGCCCTGTCGAGCCTCACAAAAAAATCACTTTCGACTTGTCTTGCAAAGTTATGGATCGCTCCAAAAAGGAGAACTGGAATATACTTGATATGCCGGAGCGCATTAAAATCTCAACTATAGACGGCCTATCCAGCTTAATTACTAATAGGTACCCAACCCAAGAGCAATTAGTTCCTAGGCGCATTATGGAGCAGTCTTGGGAAAGAGAGAGGGCCTATAGAGAGGCTACAGAACAAACACTGCTCACTATTAATGAGCCCGAATATGAAAGAGTGGTAGGGCCTGTACTGCTGTATTTAGATAATAACGTAGAGAAGTTTTATAGGTTAATAATACACATGATATCTAAGCGAGATCAGTGGCTTACACGTCTATATAGGGGGGACCCACTAAACCCAAAGAAACTAAAAGAGAGCGCCTCTAAAATCATTATTGAGCACTTATCTTTGTTGGAGTTAGAGGCAAAAAAACATATAGGTGCAGGCTTTTTTGAATCCTTAGGCAACAACATGATCGAAGAGTATTCAAAAATCAAATCAATGCCAGGAAAAACCTTGAACGATCTAGAGGGATGGAGAAGTATCAGTTCTTTATGCCTAACTAAGGACGAGTGGAGAAAAACAGTCAACGTGAGGAATGGGTTTCACAAGGACTTTAAGGAACAAAAGGCTAGATTTGTTTCAATATTGAGTGACTTAAGGTCGAAGGATTTATTAAAAGATTTACTGTACGAGGTATCGACACTACCTGACATAGATATACCTAAACCGCAAGCTGAAATTTTGGATAACATATCAGGAGTATTGAAGATATGTGTTGCACAACTAAAGGTAATTTTTGATAGAGAACAGGCTTGCGACTATATAGAGATTGCGATGCAAGCAGACGACGCGCTAGATGATAGTGCAAGTATTAGTGACATATCTTTGTTCTTAGATTACAAAATAAATCACGTCCTTATAGACGAATTTCAAGACACCTCGTATTCCCAGTTCTCCTTGATTGAAAAGTTAATCAATAATTGGCATAACAACTCCGGTAAGACGCTATTTATAGTTGGAGACCCGATGCAATCAATTTATAGATTTAGAGAGTCCCAGGTTGGGTTATTCCTTAAAGTTAAAGAATCTGGTATTGCCAATCTAAGGCCTAAATTTTTACAACTTAATACTAACTTTAGGTCATCAAAAGGAGTGGTAGATGGCAATAATGAGATTTTTTCCAAAATATTTCCAAAATTTGAAAATATAAACAAGGGAGCAATAAGTTATTCTTATTCTGACTCTGAATCAAGCGTTACTAGCAACAGTCCAATTGAAATTTATCCATTTAGTGCAAACCAGTATCAACTAGAGGGACAAAAAGTTGTTGAAATTATTAACAATGAGGTAAATATAAATCCGTCAACTGAGGTTGCAGTTTTGGTTAGAAATCGATCTCATTTGGCTGACATTGTCACTGCACTGAAAAGTCAAGGTGTGGAATATGAGTCATTAAACACAAACCCATTTAGGGACCATATGTTTACAAGAGACTTACTATCTTTGACAAGATCGTTACTTTACTTAGGCGATAAATTGGCATGGCTTAGCGTCCTTAGAGCTCCCTGGTGCGGGCTTTTACTTGAAGACCTATTGGTTCTCTCTTCTGGCGAAGATGCAATAATTATTGCACAACTAAATGATACAACAATATTAAATAAATTAACCAAGGACGGCCAAGATAGAGCAAGACATATAGCAATTATTATGAATAGAGTTTTAGCTAATATGGGAAGGTTTAGTTTTGTAGAGTTGTTAATGTTTGCATTAAACAAACTTATCCCTGATAACTATTTGAATATTCAGGAGTCAATGATAAAACAGAAGTATCTTCAAATTATTAATGACTGTGAGGTTCAACAATCACTTACAATTAAGACTATAAAGTCAATGTTAGAAGAGTTGTATGCTCCGAGTGCAAGTGCCAAAGTAAAGTTAATGACTATACATCAGGCCAAGGGCCTGGAATTTGACGTTGTTATTATCCCCGGTCTAGGTAGACGCCCAAAGAGTGACAATGCTCCATTGATGAATATAAAGGAGTTTGCAGACAGTTCGTTACTCTTGGCTCCAATAAAATCCTACAAAGAAATAAACGAAAGTAACACCTATAGCTACTTAAAACATATTGATTCGCAGCAAGACAATTTTGAAATCATGCGCTTACTGTATGTAGCCATGACTAGGGCTAAGAGGAACATCTATTTGTTGGGCTGTGCCAATCGGAATAATGGTACCAGTTCGAAGAGCTTTTTACATTTATTGATGCGTTTTTATCAAAGTAAGTTTGATGAGTTGGAACATCAAGAAGAAGTCATTAAGTCTAAAAAGCATGAATATCTAAAATTATTACGACAATCTAATCTTGAGAATATAGATGAATCATTGGATCATCATCATGAGCAAATAGATTACCAAATGAGCCTAGATAATTTATATAAAAGTCTTCTAGGGACCTTGATACACAAATACTTAGAGTTAGAAATATTCGACCTAGATAAGAAAAAAATATGTTCAGAATTAATCAGAATTGGAGTCCCTCAAAATAAAATCAATGAGAGCATTGAATTTGTAACTAGGATGCTTAATAACACCAAACAGGATTTAATTTTTAGTTGGCTCTTTAAACCAAGAGACTCAACATTGGTTGAGGCTGAGTTTGTAATAAACGGAACCAACATTGTTATCGATAGACTGTTTGTTGAGAGTAATATTTTGTGGATAATTGACTATAAAACAGCACAATTAGTAGATGGGGAGTCAATATCTCAGTTCATTTTAAGGCAACAAGAACAGCATACTAAGCAGTTGTTGTCTTATAAAAATGCGCTTGGGGAGATTTACAATAATGAAATCAAGTGTGCACTCTATTGTCCCGGCGTACAAAAGTTAATAGAAGTTTGATTTATGCTTTATTATTAAAGTGTTATGCACTTTTCGGATTTTAAAATTTGTTCTAGTACATAATCCCAATTCACGTTACTCATCTTATTTATATCAAATTCAATAATTGAGTTATCAATATTAATTTCTTTTAGTTGCTGCTTAAAGTTACCAGACTCAGTGGAAATATTTATGTCGAGGATTAATAATTCTTTATAAATCATATAGCACTTTAGATGTTTATTATTTGGTTAGATGATAGTATCAACTTGGAGAGTTGGTTTTGGCTTATGTGTTCTATATTAGGGTCATCCATTAAGGATAATGGAACAATTCCACTCAAATCTAGGAGCTCGGCCTGTTCAATATTTTCTTCATTTTCTTCAACAATTCTATTAATGAAAATTAGCTCTACTTGGTGCCCAAAGATTGTTAATCCTGCTGCTACACGCATAGATTCAGCATGGTCTTCAGACGAAAGAACTAGGATTTGTTGTTTAGAGTCAGTCATTACATGGACACTACTTTTACATTAGGCCCAATCATTGAGCTCAGGTCTGTCTGGCTACCTTCTTTGATACCGGATTTTGTATTACCATAGTATTTTTGCCAAGAATATTCACATACAATAGAGCTACTCGAATTACCGGTAATAATCTTAATGTTTTTATCTTGTAACAAGTTGACACCTTCACCTGTAAAAAAACATTCATAACTTTGATTCCTTCTTGTACAAGCTTTAGTTAGCCCAGATAAGGCATTAATTGCATTGTGGTGGCTAATAATAAAAAGTATATTCATTGGTTAAGGTGACTAATTAATTCATGTTTCACATTAATCTACTACAACTTTTACATTTCTGTAACCTGATAACATTAGGTCCACAAAAAGTGCAATAGAGTCTAATGGGCTATTTTTATAAGCTATTAATTTTGAATCCTTTATAGCTTGATTTTTCTCTGTACTAACTATAGTCCAATTATTTTTCTTCATATAGGCTAATTCTTTTGTTAATACAATCAGTTTATCACGCATTTCGCCAGAGTAGAATGTAGACCTTACTTGTTCACGCTCACTACCTACCCCTTGCCCCAATTGTTTGACTATCTCTTTAAAATTATTGGGCCAAATCCATACATTTTTTTGGCCTGCAAGATGGAACAGTCCAGCCAATGCATTGCGTTGCTGAGGATTATCACCAAATACTAGAACACCATTGGTGTGCTTAATTGTTGAAGCCCCAAATACCCAATAAATATCCCTGAAGCTAGCTAGTACTCCATTTTTTGATTGAAACATTTCGGCTGGTAGGCACTTAGATTTTTTTACTGATAATGCGATACAGTCTTGTAGTTTACGTGAGTCTACAATTACCATATTAGTTAGTAAATTGTGGTGCTTATCTTCAAATATAGTAATTTCTGCGTTTGCTTTTATTAGTGGTAGTAAAGTAATCAATAAAACAAAATAGTTACTTTTCATTTAACATCCACCGAACTCTCTCTTTGTGTCTGTATTATTCAACCCTTTAACAATAATTGGTGGGTTTTCTATGTAATTACCCATTAATTCTATTATCGAAGCAGTCCCATAATCTTCGCCCATATCAATAACTAAATCAAAATTCTCAATAGGTAATGGCTGCTGACTCCAAGTGATGGTTTTTTCAGGTAGTTTGGCAAACTGGAAGAGTACAACTAATGGCACTAAAGTGACGGCAAGTATGGCACTGCAACTGATAAACCCTTGTGTCTGTGATTCAGTTATTTTCATATGCTTTTATGAGTATTTATTAAATGATCCCTATGAATAGTACATACATTGCGATAGCGAAGAAAAGCAGCTGGGCCATAGTTTCATAGTCCATCAAAAGCCCCCTTTATAGTGAATTACGAGTTCGTCTATGGAAATAGTTTCACCTGTTTCAGGATTGATAGTCAATGGCGTAAAAAAAGGTACTCCATAGCGACTTTCTCTTAATGAGGTTGGCTCTTCAATAGCGATATAGAGAAATGCTAAAACTGTCAATACTACAATTACGATTGAGAGTGACAATAATTGTATTTGTAATGATCTTTCAGTAAACATATTAATTCTTCTTAAGTATAACTTCCCAGTGCTTATCAATAAATAGTGTATCTATGTGTGTTCCATTTAGTTCAACCATCATTGGTGGAAGAGCTTCCATTGATGTAGGGTTGTCTATGTCAATTACAATAATATCTCCAGGCATGGCTTTATTAAAGGCAGATTTAGTCATTAGTTGTGGTCTTGGACACGAATCTCCAATACAGTCTACAACAACATCAGAGGTTATGGTAGTTCCATCTTCCAATGTAACATTCCTATTACTTTCTACTTTGTTTGTATTCTTATTCTTATTCTTATTAAATAATCCCATTACTAACTCCTGTATTTTTATCTTTTTTCTTTTTGGCGAATCTTTCTATATATAAATAACAGAACAAGAAACTGAATAAATCCAAATACAATTGCTGGAATTCCAGTTTTTTCTTGTAGAGTTGTAGCATTAGCATGGCCGAATTGAAGTATTTCAAGGTTCATTGCGCCCGTCATTGATCCTGGTGCAGGAGGCCAGTAAAAAAATGACCACAGCAAGGAAAAAAGGAACATACCTATGAATGTAAAAATTAGTGCCCAAATAGCTCCAAAGTTGCCCTCTCCAGCTTTCACCCAAGTTGACACAGTGCATGCGCCGGCAAGGACCATACCTATACCAAAAATAAACAAACCTATTATTTGATTGATACCGACATCAAAGTGCATAGCATGTCCCTCACCAACTGTCATGAATGCTGTAAACCCAATTGTTAGTATCATCATTGCAATCAATAGGGGTTTTGTATTCCTGTAAGTTTTAAATAGAATTGCATCTCTCAGGGCTGCAGTGTTGCAAAATCTAGAGCGCTGTACAAGGAGGCCAACTATAGATCCAAAAATAAAAGCAGTTAAACATTCTCCAAATATTGACATTAGTTTTTCCTATAAATCTAATAATTTTTTATAAATATGAGAACCAGTCCAGGCCCCAGCAATAATCCCAGTAATAGCTAGGTAGCCGCCAAGATTTAGTTGTGGAGTTAGTCCGAAAAAAGTAGAAACATTGCAAACGAAGGCAAGACGAATTCCAATCCCCATCATTAAACCGCCAATGGTAATCATTATCCATTCTGATATGCGTCTAGGAAATCTCCAAAAAAACTCTTTGCTAGCTGTGGCTCCAACTATTGAGCCAAACAACATACCTAGAGAGATATATATCTTCCAGTACCCAGCGTCTGGTTTAAAAACAAGTTGCCAAAAAGGGATTTCATTCAGCTTGTCGCCTATAAAAAATTCTGCTATTAAACCTGTCATCATTGTTTCGCCCCCTCCAACAGTCCAGGCACCAACAGTGATAAACAAAAATATATCAAAAAATGCAATAGTAATTAGTGCAACACTGGGGTTTAGAGTCTTTTTAAATAAATCCATGGCATTCGATAAAATTTCTTTGCGGCATATTTTTTGTACTATAGAGTTAGTTATCTGACCTTAGAAAAAAATAGTACATCCCTAGTATATCTTCTTTACTCAATGGATTATGAAATACTATTTTTGGTGTTCCTCTTACACCTGCTATCATTCTAGCGAAAAACTCTTTTTGTGATAATTGTTTAGCCATAGTAAATAGCGACAATGCAGGTATTTCACTATCTAAATTTGGATTAGTGTGGCACACTGCACAGTAACGAAAATATATGTTTTTACCCATATCAATAATTTGAGATGTTGGCTTAGTGAGTAAATAGTAGTTCAAAGATAAAGGCATTTTTTTGATTAGAATTTCTAATTCCTTTTCAAGTAAGGCATATCTTTTAAGTTTAAAGTTTTTTCGTAACTCGTCTATATTTATTTGTACACCTGTTTGATTTGATGCAACATAACGACGGCACAGCCAACCTAAAGTTCCAAGGGCACTATTTAACCTTTTTGATAATCCAAGTTTTTGTATTTCATTTGTAGACTCTAGATTAATCTTTTGGATATCTCCTGTTATGATAATCAGTTCAGCACTACAAAGTTGCGCGTCATAGTTAATAGAGCTGGGAGCCGAAATTACACATTTTGGCATTAATAGTGCCAAAATGTGTAGCGTAAATATTACTAACTTAATCAATTAAAAGATCTATAGATTATCTCCATCTATAGATTTTTCCATAGGTAAACTTGGATTTGCTGTCCATTCAACCATTGAGCCATCATATAGAGTAGCTTTATCATTCCCCATTATCTCACTACTTACAAACCATCCAAGTGATGCCCAGTGGCCAGTATTACAGAAATTAATTTGATCACCAGAATTTTCTACGTTTGCAAACTTATAAAGTGCCTCAAGTTCGCTTTTACTGCGGAAAGTTCCACCACCATTTATAGTAGTCCAGTCTTGAGGGAAATTAATTGATCCAGGAATTGTTCCAGACCTCTTAGATTTTCCATGACGATTAACTCCAAGGTATTGGGCTACTGTTCTTAAATCAACAATCTCTATATCTTTGTTATCAATTGCGCTTAAAACTTCTTCAGCATCAGAAAGCATATTTTCTCGTTTAGATGCGTTAAAAACTTTTGCTTGAACGCTGTTATTTCCTTTTTCAACCTTATTAGTTTTATCTGATAGATATGCTTTTAAGCCGCCATTTAGGATTGATACATTGTCATGTCCTAGAACCTTGAAAGTAAAATATGTACGAGTTGCGCTACCAAGATCCGAAGAGTTCGAACCATGCGTATAGATTACTACATGAGTATCGTTGTCTATGCCTAATTTTCCGATTAAAGCAGACATTTGGTCTGTTGGCGGTAATTGACCGATCACTCCTTTGACTTTTGTTCTCCATACTTTTGAATAATTAGTGTAGACAGCGCATGGTATGTGACCTTTTAAGTAGGCGGTTTTTGCGTTACCCCTAATATCGAGTACGCGCACATCACTGTTACATGAATTATCTTTAATCCATTGCACATCGACTAATGGGGATGAAACTACAGTACTACTCGCAATTAGAAGTGTTACTCCTAGCATTTTAGTTATAATTTTGTTCATTATTTTCTCCATTTGTTATTCAAAGATACATACTACTCCGGTACATTTTTTATCGGTAGTATTTGTTGCTTTTATTTTTTTATAAAATGTTTCCATGGCATTTAGTATATATATGATAATGATTGACATATTAATTTTGCAAATTAATTGATGGAGCTATTTGAACAAACAAATTCTAAATTAGAACACATGTTTCATATGTGTACTACTGAGCAAATCGAAGCATTTATTCCTGTAAAAAAAAGTTTTCGTATCCGTGGGCATAGTACAACTCTTAGGCTTGAGCAAGGTTTTTGGGTTGTTTTGGAAGAAATGGCTAATGAGGAATCATTACTATTAGTAGATTTGATAATAAAAATTAGTGATACATGCCTAGTTGCAAATGATAAGAATCTAGCATCATGTTTGAGAGTTATTTGCCTAAAGTATTTAAATATTTATTCCTAATAGTATTTAAATATACCCATAAAGAAGAATTTGAAACAAAACGCTTAAGGTTATTTCCAAACGGTAGTGCCGATAATGAAACATCTACAATTTCATATTCCTCTATAAGTTATGCTAAGTAAAAGAGTTATAGAGAAGTTCTGCTATCTGATAGAAGCATAAAAAAATAAGAATCAGTCTTGAACAAGGGCTGTAATGATGGCTACAGCATCACATCCTGCGTTGTATGCAAGTTGTTGATTATCAAAGTTTATACCTCCAATACCAACAATAGGAATATCAAGCAAACGCTTAGCTTTAGTAATTACTGCAAGTGAACAGTGTTGAGCGCTTGGTTTGGTACTTGAATTAAATATAGAGCCAAAGGCAACATAGTCTGCGCCATCCATTTGAGCTTTTATTGCTTGATTTAAATCGTTATAGCAGGATGCTCCAATAATGGCTTTGTCACCTAATATCATACGAGCTCTTACTATAGATTCATCATTCTTTCCAAGATGAACACCATCTGCGCCTATTTTTTCAGCTAGGTTGATGTCATCATTGATTATAAATAAAGTATTATGTGTTGAACACAATTGCTGAAGATTTTTCGCCTCTTTATATTTAATTATTTCATCACTTGTTTTGCGTCTATATTGAAGAATGTTAATATTGTGCTTTACTATGACTTTTGCAACCAGGTCCAGATCGATTATATCGTCAGTAGTTATGGCATATATGCCACTAATTCGTTGGTTAGACGGTTGCTTCATAGGTAATTATAGAATTTAATAATGACAGGTATTCAATTAAAAAATATACTCAGAGTAATCGCCCCTATTATAGTGGCTATTGTTTCTGGTTGGCTTTTGATGAGTAATGCTCAATTTTTTTTATCCATATTACAAATAGACGATAGCGAGACAATTAAAACTATTGATGCTTCACCAGAGTCTGTATCGTACACAGAAAAAATAGACAATTTTGCAATGCAAGAATTTAATGAAATCCAAAAACTGATTCATTATATTGAGGCGCAAACGTATCTAAACTATAAAAATCATCCTGCCAGATTATTAAGTCCAAAAGTAACCACATATAAGGATAATGGCGAACCAGACTACATACTGAATTCAGACAGTGCCGATTATTTGGATAGTGGGGACATAAAGTTCATTGGAAGTGTAACTTTAAAACCTTACACTGGAATTGGCCACAATATTGAAACTGAAGAACTTATTGCTAGCTCAAACGACAATAATATATTTAGTAATAAGAGGGTTAATTATTATGGTGATGAGGCTAGAATTGTTGCTAAAGGCGGTTTGGAAATGAACACCAAAGAGAGCAAGGCTAATTTAAAGGGAGATACGGAAATATTTATGGATAGAGGGAGGAAGATAAACACAAAAAACCTAGTAGTAGACAGGTCTGAAGGCCATGAACATTACTATTCAGAATATGCAACTAGGTACCTGACAGATGCAAATAAAATTTCTTCAGAAGGGATGGACCTAGATATGAAAAAAAACATATTAAATCTTTACGGTACATCTACACTGGAGAACCCTGATGTTACAATAAATACCAAAAATTTAGTTGTAGACCAGTCCAATGACCAAGAGCGATACTACTCTAAATACGACACATCATATATTACTGAAAACAATACAGTGCACTCTGAGGCTATTGATTTAAATATGAAAACTAAAGTCAGCTACCTTTCTGGAAATGTGACAATATTGCAAAGCTCTGGCAACAAGGTTGAAACAATTGACCTAGTTGTGGATCAGTCTGATGGTAAGGAGGTTTACAAAACCAACAGTAAGATTCATTACAAGTCAAATTCCGCAGACATCAATGCTACAGGGATGTATTATGATGCAGTAAACCAATTAATGAATCTAACCGGAGGAGTGGTGGGTCGCTATGAATGAGGTATTTCCAAAACACTTGACACATAAATACAAATACTATTTATTTTTAATAAAGGCGTGTATTTTTATATTGTTAATACAAACAAATAACGCGTATTCACTCAATAAAGATGCTAAAGAGCCGCTAGAAATATTCGCTGATAGTGTAATGATTGATGATACTAAAGGGTTAAGCACCTTTAGTGGAGATGCGGTAATTACGCAGGGGTCTTTATTATTAAAGGCAAATTTAATTGAACTTTATACAGATGAAAAAGAGGTCACAAAGGCTGTAGCCAAGGGCTCAAATAGTGTTTTGGCGTACTACAAGCAAAACCAGTCTAGCCAACCAAGATTTGTTGAAGCTACGGCGATCACTATTACATACTCTCTTAAAAAGCAATTTATTTATCTGACTGGTAAGGCCAACTTAATACAGGGATTTGACTCTTTTAGTGCAGGTACTTTGGAATATGACATAGAGAATGACAAAGTTATTGCACAAAAGTCAGAACAAAAAGATGATTCAGAGGAGCCGGTGCGAAGGGTCCATTTTAAGATTAATTTTTAGAAAAATTGTTGCGCACTTTTATATCTCTTTTTAATAAAATTACATACTTTATATTTGCATAAAAGTTTAGTGATTTTTCAAGCTTTTTTTTTGTATCCCTAAGGGGGTATCTGAGTATATCACCAATAATTGATATTATCTAAAATAATGGTTGGTATAATTCATTCTTTTGTTCAAATATACAAGTTATTTAATGTCAAATTTAGTCCCTCCTCACGGAAATACAACTCTTAAGCCGCTTGCACTGTCAGGCAAATCATTATCGACCGAATTAGAGAGAGCAAGATCATTGCCAAAAATTAATTGCTCATCTAGAGAGGTTGGAGATATCATAATGTTAGGTATTGGTGGATTTACACCGCTAGATGGCTTTATGAATAAGGATGATTGGCAAAGTGTATGTGATGATATGACTATGGCTAGCGGTCTTTTTTGGCCAATTCCTATCACCCTTTCAACTGACGATGAAGATGTTAAATCTGAGGATGAGGTGGCATTAGTAAATGGTGAGACGGGTGAAATTGTTGCTACCATGAATATTACTGAAAAATACACAATCGATAAAGAGCACGAGTGCGATACTGTATACAAGACTACAGAACTACAGCACCCGGGAGTTGCTATGGTTATGTCACAGGGTAAATACAACATAGCTGGCCCGATTAATGTTCTTTCTAGTGGAGGCTTCCCTGATCAGTATGGTGATTTGTATATGACACCAATGCAGACACGTGAGTACTTTGAAGAGAAGGGATGGAAGACTATAGCTGCATTTCAAACACGAAATCCAATGCATCGTTCACACGAATACTTAGCCAAAATTGCAGTAGAGATCTGTGATGGAGTTATGATTCATTCTGTTTTGGGAGGACTTAAGCCTGGAGATATTCCAGCCGAGGTTCGTTCTGAGGCAATTGCGAATTTGATTGAAAATTACTTTGTTGACAATACGGTATTGCAGTCAGGTTATCCTTTAGATATGCGCTATGCTGGTCCACGTGAAGCTCTTTTGCACGCACTATTTAGACAAAATTACGGATGCACTCATTTGATTGTTGGTCGTGACCATGCAGGCGTTGATGATTACTATGGACCATTTGATGCACACAATATATTTGACGAGATTGCTGATGACGCATTGATTACACAGCCATTAAAGATTGACTGGACTTTTTGGTGCCATAAGTGTGGCGGGATGTCATCTATGAAGACTTGTCCACATGCTGCAGATGACCGTGTATTGCTGTCTGGAACTAAGGTGCGCAAAATGCTTTCTGATGGGGAAGACCTTCCAGATACTTTTAGTCGACCTGAGGTAGCTAAAGTATTGCAGTCTTATTATGCAGGTATTAAAGAAGAAGATAAAGTAGAAGTAGAATTAAAAGGCCATTCAGGTAAGTAGTGTTGGCCTAATAAAGGTATTTTTGATATTAGCATAATGGCTAGTTTTAAAAATAAGAAAACAATGATGTGTGATTTATTTTAATTTAAGGAGGTTCTTACCATGATCACTACCAATCCATTTGCTGAGATTTCAGCAACTATTTCACCAGAAGTGATGCAGTATTACATTATCGCTATGGTAATTCTTGTTGTGGGTGGCACAGTAATAGACTTGTTACACAAGAAGAGCGCTAAGTACTTCTTCGAAAACGCTAAAAAAGCTCAAGAAAGCGCCACAAGAACTGTTGATGGAGGGGAAAAAGTTTCAATTGCAATTAAGACCGCAGTTGAGGATGTAGCCCTTTCAGGTGAGTTTTGTAACACTAAGCGTAGAATCGCGCACCTTTTAACCATGTACGGTTTCGTTATATTTGTTGCAGCTACTGCTGTTATGATTTTTAATCCTCCTGCTGAGGGTGACACAATGCTACCACAGATATGGCACATTGGTGCAATCATGCTAGCTGTTGGAAGTTGGTGGTTCTGGTTATTCATTAGAGTTGATGTGGTCGCTGAAGGTAATAAGTGGTACAACATTGAACCTATGGATTTGTTTAGTCTTTCATTAATGGCAACCTCAGCATTCGCTTTATTATGGTCTTATGCTGGTGGATGGGTCTTATTTGGCTTGTTCATTGCTTCTAGCACAGTCCTATTCGGTGGTGTGTTATGGTCTAAGTTTGCCCATATGTTCTTTAAACCTGCAGCTGCATACAATAAACGTATGATTAAGGCTGACGGTTCAAACGAAAACCTGCCACAACCAGCTGACAGGCAGGATCCTGCAGATAGAGACAGGCATTCTATGGAATTACTAAAAGACGCGCCGTTAGATATGGGCCTTGGAATTAAGCGTGAAGCTCCAAGACACTACTAATAATTAAATTTAATAACTAATAATAAGAGGAAAAGAAAATGCCTACTTTTGTATATATGACTCGTTGCGATGGTTGTGGACATTGTGTTGATATCTGCCCATCAGACATTATGCATATCGATAAAAAATATCGTCGTGCAGTAAATATTGAACCTAACATGTGTTGGGAGTGCTACTCTTGTGTTAAGGCTTGCCCACAAAATGCTATTGATGTTCGTGGATACGCTGACTTTGCACCACTAGGACACAGTGTACGTGTATTACGTGAGGAAGAGAAGGGTACTATTGCCTGGAAGATCAAGTTTAGGGATGGACGTGAAAAGAACTTCTTGTCACCTATAACTACTAAACCATGGGGTACAGCTATTCCAGAACTTGCCAAGCTTCCTGTTCCTACTAAGAAAGACCACGATGGAGATTTCCTTTGCTATGAACCTGCAGCATTTAATCAAGATGAAGGTATGCACACATTGGCCACAAATGGATTGAAATTTAAAGCGGGAGTTTACTACTAATGGGATACAAGACAATATATGAAAACGACATCGATATTTTAGTTGTCGGTGGTGGAATGGGTGGTACTGGTGCAGCTTATGAAGCTAGGTACTGGGGCCGTGACATGAGAATCGTTATTGCTGAGAAGGCGAACATTGATAGATCTGGTGCTGTTGCACAAGGCCTGTATGCAATTAACTGTTATATGGGCACATCTTGGGGCGAAAATAATCCAGAGGACCATGTACGATATGCACGTAACGACTTGATGGGTATGGTGCGTGAGGATTTAGCCTATGATATGGCTCGTCATGTAGATTCCGCAGTACATAAATTTGAAGAGTGGGGTCTGCCTCTTATGAGGAATGAGAAAACTGGCGCTTATCAGCGTGAAGGAAAGTGGCAGATTATGATTCATGGTGAAAGTTATAAGCCTATCGTTGCTGAGGCTGCCCGTAAATCTGCTGATAAGATTTACAACCGTATAATGGTAACTCACCTATTAATGGACGAAAATAAAGAAAACCGTATCGGTGGGGCTGTTGGATTTAATTGCCGTACAGGTGACTATCACGTGTTCCGTGCCAAGACAGTTATTGTCGGTGCTGGAGGTGCTTCTCACATATTCAAGCCACGATCAGTTGGTGAAGGTATGGGACGTACATGGTACGCTCCATGGAGTTCAGGCTCAGCGTACGCATTAACTATCGAAGCCGGTGCCAAGATGACGCAAATGGAAAACCGTATCGTTCTTGCTCGTTTCAAAGACGGTTATGGTCCTGTTGGCGCATACTTTTTACACCTTAAGACTTATACTCAAAATGCTTATGGTGACGAGTATGAGACTACTTGGTATGAACATACAAAAGATATTGTTGGTGAATACATTGACCATGTTCCGACTCCAACTTGTCTACGTAATCATGCATTCATTAATGAGGTTGCAGCTGGTAGAGGTCCAATACACATGGTTACAATGGAGGCATTCCAGGACCCTCATCTAGAAGAAGTTGGTTGGGAAAATTTCCTAGGAATGACAGTAGGTCAGGCAGTAGTATGGGCTTCTCAGAATATAGACCCTAAATACGTTAACCCTGAATTAACAACATCTGAGCCTTATGTTATGGGTTCTCATGCTACATGTTCAGGAGCTTGGTGTTCTGGTCCTAAGGACATCTCTCCAGATGAATATTTCTGGGGTTATAACAGAATGATGACTGTTGAGGGACTATTCGGAGCAGGAGATGCTGTTGGCGGTACTGCACACGCATTCTCTTCTGGTTCATTTACTGAGGGTCGTTTGGCTGCTAAAGCTGCAGTACAATACATCAATGATGGTATGGCCGACAATATGAATGTTTCTGACAAGCAGATTGCAGAATTCAAGGTAAAAGTTTATAAGCCTTTAGAAAATTACACCATAGGTCGTAACGAGATTGTTGGTGGTACAGTTTCACCAAGCTATATTCTTCCAATTCAAGGTCTACAACGTTTAGAAAAGATTATGGATGAGTATTGTGGTGGTATAGGTGTTAACTATATGACTAACGATAAGCTATTGAACTTCGGTGTTGAAAAACTTAAGATTCTTGAAGAAGATCTTGATCATATCGGCGCAGAAGACATGCACCAATTAATGCGTGCGTGGGAATTAAAGCACCGTCACCGTACATCAGAAAGCGTAATGCAGCACACACTATTCCGTAAAGAAACTCGCTGGCCGGGTTACTACTACCGTGGAGATGCTCTTAAGTTGGATGATGAGAATTGGCATGTACTAACTGTTTCACACCGTAATCGTGATACTGGTGAGTACACTATGGAAAAAGCTCCTGTTTATCATATAGTTGGTGAAGACGAGTAGTATAAATAATAGACCTTAAATAATCTATATTTAGACCCAATAAAAGACCAACAGACTTTCGTTTGTTGGTCTTTTTTTATTATAATACAGACCCTTGATATATATTTTTGTGAGTTAAAACGATGAATATTTTAGATAAAACGGATGAAGAGATACTAGAAATTGCCAACCCTATGTGGAAGGATCTTAAGAAGTTCTCTAATAATCAAAATTACATTGGGTTTACAAAGAATTTTTGTAAAGAAATGATGCGTGGCGCTAACGAAATTGAAATTGGCAAGCAGTGGGCTAGAAATGACTTAACAAAAAACTTAACAGCTGAAAGTGAAGTAATGGGTGTTTTAAGGCGGGGAGAACATGTTAGTGTCCTTTATAGGCAGACTAACAATAAAATGGAGGGCGAGTATCTTGGTAGGCTTGTACTCGGTTATGAGGATGGAAAAGTTAAAATATTTGGCGCAACAATCTTTTAATTTTTTGTTAATATATAGCAATAAGACTATCTAGTATCCATAAAAAAGGCATTTCTAAATGAAAGAATTCATTAAAGACAATAAATTTGTTGAATTAACTTACAAAATTATTGATGAATCTAATGGAGACATTGTTGTACAAGTAGAAACACCTTTGGGATATGTGCATGGTGAAAATTCACAGCTTTTTGAACAAGTCACTGTAGAGCTTGAAGGTAAATCTGTTGGCGATACAGTAGAAGTTCCTATAGACTGTAAAGATATGTTCGGTGAAAGGAATGAAGGCTTAACTTTTACAGATGACATAGATAACGTTCCAGAGGAGTACAGACAACTAGGTGCAAAAATAACCATGGAGAACGATGATGGTGAGCCTAGGGATTTTTACGTTTCCAAAATTGAGGATGGAAAATTAACTGTAGATGGTAATAATCCACTTTGCGGTAAGAAAATAATATTTATACTTGAGGTGTTATCAATACGTGATGCAACGGATGAAGAGTTTGAGGCTGGTGGAACTATAGAGACTCAGCCAGACTTAAATGATATTGTCCATTAATTTATTTAATAAAAAAATATGCCTACTGATTTCAGCGCAACAGAAATAAAAATCATTAAAAAAGCGACTAGTGAGCGCTGGAAAGACGTCGATCTTCATTTAGCTGATATTGAAATTACTAGGACAGCAAAAGATGAGAAGACAACACTATGCCCGGCAGCGGTTTGGGAGACTGCAGATTGTACTTTCGTTATTATAAAGGCTGACGAATTTGTTTATAAATCCGTCTTTTATTATTTGGGTAGTAAGCAGATAGATACAGGCGTAAGTGAGTATAACGATCTGAGCGACTGTGTCCTCACATTGATGAAGGTTCAAGCTAATTTTATGCTTTCAAGTAGTAGCTCTATAAATGTACAAAACACTTAAATGATTGACAAGTTATACTAAATATTGCCCCAACTTTTCATCAAAAAAACTACTTCTGTTTGAATTATCTATCTCTATCCTAGGTTTGCATAGATACGGTTCCTTACATCTTCTAGGGCCCCTACACCATTAGCTGCACTATACTTAGGCGCATCAGAATCAGAATTCATCCATGAACTGTAGTAGTCAACTAAAGGTTGTGTTTGTTCATGATAAACGTCCAAGCGAGAGCGCACTGTATCCTCGTTGTCATCCTCTCTTTGAACTAAGTCCTCACCAGTAATGTCATCCTTCCCTTCTACTTTTGGTGGATTATAAATTATGTGGTATGTTCGTCCAGAAGATAAATGAGCACGACGTCCTGACATTCTTGAAATAATATCTTCATCAGGAACTTGTATTTCAACAACATAATCTATTTTTACACCATCACTTTTCAATGCCTCGGCTTGAGCTATAGTACGTGGGAATCCGTCAAACAAGAATCCATTTGAGCAGTCGCTATCAGTAATTCTTTCCTTTACCAGTCCTATAATAATATCATCAGACACTAACCCTCCAGAATCCATTACTTTTTTGGCCTCAACACCTAATGCAGTGCCAGCCTTAACTGCTGCTCTTAGCATGTCCCCAGTAGATATTTGGGGTATAGAGTACTTTTCACAAATGTTTGTAGCTTGGGTTCCCTTTCCTGCTCCAGGAGGACCTAATAAAATAATGTTCATTGTATTTTCCTTATAATTTAAACTTCAAATATAGGTAATTTTTTCTTTACCATTTCTTTTTTCATAACCACATAGTCAGGTAGACCATTCTTATATGGAGGGTAGTTTTCTCCTTCAATTAGTGGCTGTAAATATTCTCTACATGCATCTGTTATACCAAATCCATCTTCAGATATGTATTCTGTAGGCATCATCTTTTCAACATTTGCTATATCTTTCAACTCTCCAGCAACTATTTCCCATTGGTATGGATTGTTTGAAGTGCGGATAATTGCTGGCATGACTGAGTTTTTTCCTTCAATTGCCATGTTGACAGCAGATTCCCCAAGTGCATATGCCTGCTCTACATCTAAATTTGAAGCTAAATGGCGGGCTGCTCGTTGAAGGTAGTCAGCAACTGCCCAGTGATACTTATAACCCAAAGAGTCTTTAATTAGATTTGCAACAACCGGAGCTGCTCCTCCTAGCTGTGCATGACCAAAGTCATCACGGGTACCTTGTTCTGCGAGGAATCTGCCATCTGGCCATTTTGTGCCTTCAGAAACAACGATTGTGCAATAACCAAACTTTTTAACATTGTCATCTACTTTTGCCAAAAATTTTTCTTCATCAAAGTCTACTTCAGGGAACAAAATTACGACAGGAATTGAGTCATCAACCAAACCGCCTGCAGCTGCAATCCATCCAGCATGACGTCCCATAACTTCAAGTACAAATATCTTAGTTGAGGTGGCCGCCATTGAAGCAACATCAAAGCTTGCCTCCATAGTAGAGACTGCAATGTATTTAGCAACCGAACCAAATCCTGGACAGTTATCTGTGACAGGTAAGTCATTGTCTACTGTTTTGGGTACGTGAATTGCTTGTATTGGGTACCCCATAGATTCAGATAGCTGTGATACCTTCAAACATGTATCAGCAGAGTCACCACCACCATTGTAGAAAAAATAACCTATATTGTGAGCCTTAAAAACTTCAATTAGTCTTTCATATTCAGCCTTATTTTCTTTAAGTGATTTCATCTTGTAGCGGCAAGACCCAAAGCCTCCAGAGGGTGTATGTTTTAATGCCGCAATATCAGCATTGGTCTCTTTAGATGTATCTATCAGGTTCTCAGTTAGCGCACCTATAATACCGTTTAGTCCTGCATACACAGTACCAATCTTATCTGGGTGCTTGCGTGCTGTTTCAATTACGCCACAAGCAGATGAGTTAATTACAGCAGTAACGCCACCCGACTGAGCATAGAATGCATTTTTCATATATTCTCCAAATTTCAACAAGAAATACCTAACAGAAGCTAAATATTTTCAGCGCTTAATCATAACGTTTTAACCACTAATTGCAAGTGTCTATTAGTGATATTTTCACTATCCCTTATGAGATATTAATAGAATTTATGTGACTTAAGATCCCAGTCATCCGGACTGTTTATATTTATAGTTAAGCACTTCGCACTGCCATAGTTTCTAATGTCTCCAGCTGCCCCAGGGTTAATTACCCATGGCGTGTGATCAGTGTCTATTACTTGTTTATGAGTGTGCCCGTAGACAATAATTTTTGCATCTGGATATGTCGATCTAAGGGAATCGTGGCTTGGTTTATGATGCCCGTGCTTATGTCCGTGTTCTACTACCAATTTGCCGCCCGGTAGTTCGAGAGTTTCAACCTCTTCAAAGCAAGATATATGTGCATCATTGTTACCTTGTACTGCAATAACTTTTTGTTTCGGATTTAGCTTATGGATCACATCTATGTCAACAATATCACCAGCATGAATAGCAATATCACAATTTTTAATTAATTCAACAATGCCAGGGTGCACGACCCCGTGTGTATCAGAAAGTATGCCTATTTTTAACATCGATAGCTTAGATTAAATTAAATTTGAATGACTAGGTCTTGTATTTAGCATCTACCTATCACATTTGACAAGTATTTCATATTAGAAAAGTCTAATTATTATACACTAAAGATTCAATATTTTAGATAACGAATTGATTCAAATATTACGTTGTAGGCAACACATTATGGAAATTTTCAATATTTATAAAGCCCTCAACTTTTTTAGGTGATATTTTTGAGCTTGGTTTACTTATGGCGACTATGTGCTTTATTCCAAACTGTCTTGCAGACTCCAAAACGTCTTTTGAGTCATCAAAAAATATAGTACTGTCCTTGCTAAGTTTTAATTCAGAAGCAAGTTCAGACCAGAATTTCTGTTCTTGTTTAGCGGCACCATAATCATGCGAAGAAATAATGCCATCAAAATGTTTTTCAAGCTTTGCAATATCCATTTTAATTTTGATTGTCTTTCTGTGTGCATTTGTTGCTAAGAAAATTTTTTTGTTTTGTGCTTTTGCCTCATTCAGAAAATCTTCAACGTGCGGCAATATTTTAATCATATGAGACAATTCAACTTTTAGCTTTATGATGTCAAGTCCGAATCTTTCTCCCCAATAATCAGGACAATACCAATTAAGATTACCCATCTCAGATCTCAGTATAGGAATAATTTTATCCTTTGCCGACTTATGGGTGATGTTGTGATTCTTTGAATATATTAGAGGGACATATTCCAGCCAAAAGTGTAAATCATAGTTTAGGTCAAGAAGTGTGCCGTCCAGGTCTAGTAAGATAGTATCTATTTTTTGCCATTCAATCATTATATTTTTATCAATTGTTAGCTTTATTTGTGAGCTACTCTGGTTTTCCAATTGTGGTAGTATAGCTGAACATGTCAGCCCTCCCAGTTGTTATTCTAAACTCGACCAGTCCCTTGTCTTTTGCGTAAGAGTGCCTATAGAGAATTACTACAGGGTCACCCTTATTAATGTTCAGAATTTCCGAAGTTTTTTGGTCTGCAATTCCTGCAGTCAACACCTCTTTTGAGGAAGTTATGTGTGTGCCAAAGTGTTTTGAAACTAAAGCATATAGTAGGTCAGGTATATGTAGATTAGATTTTTGCAAACCATCAACTACATGAGCTACCCACCAAGATTTTTCTATTATTACAGGATGTTTCTTGTCTATATAGCCCATACGTTCTAGATAAATAACATCATCCCCATGATTAATTTTTAGTTCTTTACTTATTTCATTTGTAGCCTTAATTTTTTTTCTTTTAGGTGTTGTTTTGTATATTCTTATTGATGACCCTGTGTTACTTCCATAGCTAAAGAAGTTGAACATTCTATTGTCAAAACCATAGTCCGACACGTAAGTTCCTTTGCCGTGATGGCGATATAAAATTCTATCATTTTCTAATATATCTATAGCTTTTCTAACTGTGCCAATACTAACGTCTAGTTTTTTTGACAGTTGTGACTCTGAAGGAACAAGGTCTCCAACTGTTAACTCGCCGTTAGAAATCTTATCTTGTATATGGTCTATTACTATTTCGTATAGTTTCTTTTTCATAGTGCAGTTGAAATACTTTGTAGTGTTTAGACTTTATTTAGATGATATTATAACAAAATAATACTTATCTCATATATATGAATAATAAATTGTAATTATTTATCATTATACATGTAATACTTTGATTTTACTAATAATAATATTACTTTAATATTAACAAATCATGATTTGACATGCACTATATTATCATGGTATAGTGTCGACTCATATATATGAGTAAGGGTAATAATTATGATGTCTTGTTTTAATTATTAAGATATAGGAAATAACTTATATGGAGTTTTTAGATTATTTTGCGAACGTATTCACAGCATACCATCTAGCCTTATTGGTCGGAGGTACTTTTGTTGGCATTATACTCGGCGCACTTCCCGGTCTAAGCCCAACTATGTCTGTTGCATTGCTCATTCCTTTTACTTTTCATATGGAACCAGAGAGTGGGTTAATCTTATTAGGGGCTATGTACACGGCCACTGTTGCCGGCGGTGCAATAAGTGCAATTCTTGTTAATGTTCCAGGTGCTCCAGCTAACATTGCAACAGCCATGGATGGTCATAAAATGGCAAAACAAGGAAAATCAAAGGAGGCCCTTCATTATTGCTTTATTAGCTCCTTCGTTGGGGGTATGTTCGGCGTAATTATTTTAATATTTTTTACACCGCCACTAGCAGAATTGTCACTAAAATTTGGAACTACAGAGTTATTTTGGATTGCAATCCTTGGTATAACGATAATTGCAACAATTGACTCTAATTCAGTAGTTAAAGGCCTACTTTCAGGATTATTTGGTTTAATGCTTGCAACGATAGGAGACAACCCTGTTTTGGGCGTGGAGCGTTTTGTGTTTACAGAGCACCTAACTGGAGGGGTAAATATTGTTGTTGGCCTTATTGGTTTGTTTGCTATGCCCCAGGTGCTTAACCTAATGGAGAATTACTATAATGAAAAAAATACCGCATTAAAGCCAACAGGATCATCTACACTTATGAACTCTTTTACGTACGTTTTTGGCAGAGTTAAGGCTTTATCAATAGGCTCAGTTATTGGTGCAGTTATTGGTATTATTCCTGGTGCCGGTGGTCAAATTGCCGGGCTGGTGTCTTATGACCAAGCCAAAAAAGTAAGTGAAAATCGTGCAAATTATGGAAAAGGAGAGCCCGAGGGTATTGTTGCAGCTGAGAGTGCAAATAACTCCATGGTTGGTCCATCTTTAATTCCTTTGTTAACATTAAGTATCCCTGGCAGTCCTACAGCTGCAGTACTTTTAGGAGGTCTTTTAATTCACGGCATATTTCCTGGTCATGAAATTTTTGAAACCAATAAAGAGGTTATATGGACATTCATCGACTCGCTAATATTGGCGCAGGTATTTATGTTAATTATTGGTTTATTTTTGAGTAAGCATAGCGCATGGATTATGAGAGTTCCAGATAACTTTATGGCTGTTGGAATTATGGTGTTAGCGGTATTCGGAACTTACAGCATAGGTAACTCTTACTCTGATGTATTAATTATGGTTTGCTTGGGAACAATTATGTTTTTTGCTAGTAAGGCAGGATTTAGTGCTGTTCCTGTTGTATTGGGAATCATTTTAGGCCCTATTGCGGAAAATAACTTTCTCTTAGGTAAGCTTATAGGTGGCGCAAAATTTGATGGCAATTGGATACTATACTTCACAACCGGCACAATTAATATAACACTAATAGTAATATGCATTATTTCAATTGCATACGGTGTTTACTCTAATCGTAAATCTAATAAAAACTAGTATGAATAAATACTTCAAAATCTCTACTTTATTGGTGTTAGTACTTGCAGCAATATTGCTAATAATTTCATTTGATGAGGTTATCAACCCCAAGCCTTGGGTTGATAATGAGGATTACCTTTTTCCAAGGTTTATTGCAAGCGGTATAGCAATTCTTGGTGTTTTATTATTTTTTGAGCAATCCGAAGCTGAAAAATCAACTAACTATAAGGACTTACTGCCTGGACTATCACTGATTATTGTATATATATTAACTATGAAGTTTATAGGCTTTTACCTAGCTTCAATGATTTTATTCTTCGCTGGGGTGATGATATACAGAAAACCCGAAGAATCTACCAACTTTTGGCGTGTGTGCATTGTGAGACTCAGTATTGCAGCACTTTTTACATTGACATTGTATGGGTTATTTACAGAGATGTTACATGTTCACCCACCAAGGGGGATGTTTTTTTAACAACTAAATAAGGAGAAAAAATGAAAATTAAACATACAACTAAAATTGCTTTACTAGCAATTGCGTCTTTGGCGTTTTTCCAAGCAGGAATAAGCTATGCAAGTGGAGAATATCCAGGCGGTAAACCAATAGGAACTATGGTCGCTTATGGTCCCGGTGGTGCAACAGATTTCCAGGCCAGGATAGCAACTCTTGCCTCTGGAAAAGAGGCTTTTATTGGTGCGCCAATTTATATTGTCAATAAGCCAGGTGCAGGCGGTAGAACTGGTTGGAACTGGTTTGCTAGCGAGGCGCCAAAAGATGGGTACATGATGGCTGCTTATAATGTTCCACACTTTATAGCGCAATCAATTGTGTTTGATACAAAATACAATATCAATAATCTAGAGCCTGTAGGAAATTGGGGAGCTGACCCAGCTGTACTTATTGTTGGCAAGGATAGTCCTTTTAATACCGTGGAAGAGCTTCTTGCTCATGCGGACGCGAACCCTGGTGCAGTAACAATAAGTGGTGCTGGCAAGTTTGTAGGACACCATATCGCTTTCTTGCAGTTTGCTAAAGCGTCAGGTAGGAGCCTTACATATATACCAGCAAAAGGCGGTGTTGATGCATTAAGGCTGGTTAAGGCCGGTGAAGTTACTGCAGGCTTCAATAACCTGTCAGACTCTGCTAGAAGTGCAGCCGATCTGAAAATCTTGGCAGTTGCTGATAATAATAGGCATGCCTATCTTCCAGATGTTCGCACCCTGAAAGAGGCTGGAGTTGATGTTGACGATTCAAGTGTTAACTTCCGTGGATTGATGGTGCCTAAAGGGACACCACAGAATATTGTTGATTACTTAGCAAGCAAAGTACCTGCAATGTTTAATGACAAGAAGACACAAGGTAAGATGAAGTCAACAAACTCACCAGCAAGAATCATGACAAGAGATGAAGTGATTGCTATGTGGAGTGAGAGACAAACTTACTTAACAGGCTTACTTTCAGGCCTTTAGTAGTTAATTTTAACCATCACCCAGGGGTACTTTTTGGGTCTCTGGGTGGTTCATCATCTTAAGTTAAATCATGAGTGAAAAAGAAAGTAACAACCTAGGCCAATTAATTGTTGATGCAAGATATGCTCAGTCAATTATAAGCGGGTACACACAAGAACAAGTCGATGAGTTGATACTTGCAGTAGCTTGGGAAGTAATTAAGATTGAAAACAATCTGCCACTATGCGAGCTTGCAGTACAACATACAGGACTCGGTAATGTTGAAGATAAAATTATTAAGAATAAGCGTAAAACTATAGGCTTATTAAGAGACTTAAAAAATGCAAAAACTGTAGGAATTATTAGAGAAAATGTTGACAAAGGTATAATTGAAATCGCTAAACCTGTTGGTGTAATTGGCGCTATCACACCGTCAACTAATCCTATTGCAACACCACTTAACAAAACTATTAATGCTCTAAAATGTAGAAACTCTATTATCCTGGCACCATCACCTAAAGGGGCATTAGTTTGTCGTAAAGTTGTAGACCTAATGCAACAAGCGTTACAAAGGGTTGGAGCCCCAGCTGAACTTGTTCAGGTTTTGCCAGACCCTATTACCAAGGAAAATACTAATGAATTAACGATGCTAGTTGACCTAGTAGTAGCTACCGGATCACAGAATAATATTCAACGTGCGCTACAAACAGGAACACCTACTTTCGGTGTCGGTGTCGGTAATGTGCCATCAATAATTGATGATACTGCAGATATAATTGATGCATCTAGAAAAATAAAAGCATCTAAAACATTTGACAATGCAACAAGTTGTTCATCTGAAAATAGTGTAATTATCCTAAAAAGCGTATATAAGAAAGTTATATCGGCACTAGAAAAACAGGGCGGAGCTTTACTAAACCTATCAGAAAAAAAATCCCTCAGAAATTGTATGTGGGACAAAAATATGGTTATGAATCGCAAAGTCATTGCCAAGAAGGCATTTGAAATTGCCAACCTAGCAGGGCTCAGTTCGGATAAATTCTCTAGCGCTGAGTTTCTAATGGTTGAGGAGACTGGTATTGGAAAGGAGTACCCATTTTCATTAGAGAAGCTCTCACCAGTTCTGACTGTATATGTTGCTAAGGACTTTGATAATGCAGTTGATATAGCTTCGAATCTATTAATAAACCAAGGCCAAGGGCATTCATGTAGTATTCACAGTAACAGTGAAGATAATATAATGAGACTAGGAGAAGAGCTACCAGTCTGTAGGGTCATAGTTAACCAGGCACACACATTCGCCACTGGTGGAAACTTCGATAACTCATTACCATTTTCACTTTCTATGGGTTGTGGCACTTGGGGGAACAATGTTGTCGGTGATAACCTTAATTACAAGCATTACCTGAATATAACAAAAGTTGTAAAAACTATCGATAATGGATACGAACCTACTGAGGAAGATATATTTGCAAAGTATTGGAGTAAGTGGGATAAGTATTTAGTCAGTAATGTACTAACTGTAACAAATTTTATTGATAATTTTGCTAATAAAACTCCGAACAAGGTTTTCTTAATAGACGCCGAACTAGATTTACATGTTACATATAGACAGCTACATTTAGATATACAAAAGCTGGGGCTGTATTTTCAAAAGAATAATATAGAGCATGGAGATAAGGTCGGTTTCTTGCTAGATAATAGTTATATCACTACATTATTATTCTTAGGAGCGATGTATCATGGTGTAGTTATAGTCCCAATAAATGTTGTTGCTGGTAGCCAACAGGTCAAATACACTATTGAACATTCTGATAGTAAATTGATTTTCGCTTCAAACAGGTATCACGAAAAATTTAAATCCGTGCTTAGTGGTATACATGCTGATGTTGTAATTTATGAAGGATTAGATGATTTAGATATTGGAGAGAATGTACCACTTATACGTTCTAATTCAGAAGATACACCAGCAATTCTAATTTATACTTCAGGAACTACTGGGGTACCTAAGGGTGTTCTGCTTACACATGGCAATGTTATTGCGGGTGGAGAAAACACAGTAATTGCTCACAAAATAAATGATAAGGATATTTCATTATGTGTCCTACCGCTTTACCACATAAATGCTGAAATGGTTTCAGTTGTTGCAGCACTATATAGTAATAGCTGCGTTGTTATGATGACTAAATTTAGCGCATCTAATTTTTGGCAGACGATAGAAAAGTATAAGTGCACATGGTTTAGTGTTGTTCCGACAATAATAAACTACCTAATTCATGATAATTTAGATACTTCTAAACTAAAACTTAGAATGCTTAGATTTGGTAGGTCTGCTTCTGCACCACTATCACCAGAGGTTCATAAAACTTTTGAAAAGATTTTTAATGTCAATATTGTTGAAACAATGGGATTGACTGAGACTTCCGCACAAATACTTTCAAATCCTCTAGATACTAGAAAGCATGGATCTGCAGGCATTGCTTATGGTAACGAGGTAAAGGTTATTGATAATGCAGGTGAATTTATACAAAATGGCGGAGTTGGAGAGCTTGTAATTAAAGGTAAAAATGTGATGAATGCCTATTATAAAAACGAAGAAGCTACAAGTTTAGCTTTTACAGAAGATGGTTATTTGCTTACTGGCGACTTAGGATATATGGATGGCGATGGTTTCTTTTTTATAACAGGCAGGAAAAAAGATTTAATAATTAAAGGTGGAGAGAATATATCACCAAGAGAAATAGATGACACACTTTATCAGCATGATGCAATCCTTGAGGCGTGCACCTTTGGAATGACTGATGACAATTATGGGGAAGAGATATCGTCATGTGTACTACTTAAAGATAACTGCCATACAGATGAAAATGAATTGAAACAATTATGCACAAAAAACCTTGGGGAATTTAAAACACCTAGAAGGATATTTTTTGTTGATGAACCACTACCAAAAGGACCTTCAGGAAAAATTCAAAAATATAAAATCGTGGAGCGGTACAAACAATTTGTTGATTAGATACAATTGAACAGATAGTAACTGAAGACTTAGTTTGTTATTAAGCTTTGCGCCAAGATGTCCCAGTTGAGCTATCTTCAAGGACGATACCAATCTGTGCAAGTTCGTCACGGATTTGGTCTGATAGGTTGAAATCTTTTTTGATTCTTGCATCCTCACGTTGTTTAATTTTTTCCTCAATTTCTTCTTCAGAAATTCTTGAACCTTGCTGTAGATATTCCTCTGGGATAGACTTCAAAATACCTAAATAGCCGCCTAATTTTATAAGTAATTGAGCTAGAGCGCCCGCTTGATCTTCATCATTTTGTCTTTCGGTATTTACTAACTTTGCAATCTCAAAAAGGATACTTAGGGCGATAGGGGTATTAAAATCATCATCAAGTGCCGCGTTGAAGCGACTTTCAAAATCAAAGCGCATTGAAACTTGATCCATTGCAGCGTTACTAGCATTTAGACCCCTGATTGCTGTATACAAGCGTGTTAAAGCTGTTTTAGCGTTTTCAAGGTTCTCATTACTAAAATTTAGCGGGGATCGATAGTGACTACTCATTATGAAGTAGCGAAGAGTTTCACCATCATAATTTTCCAGAACTGTCCTTATGGTAAAAAAATTATTCAGCGATTTACTCATTTTTTCATTGTCAAGATTAACGAACCCTAGATGCATCCATGTGTTTACAAATGTGCATCCATTTGCACCCTCAGATTGAGCAATTTCATTTTCGTGATGAGGAAAGGTTAAGTCGGAACCACCCCCGTGTATATCAAAATTGTTACCTAAGTGATGAGTAGACATTGCTGAACACTCAATATGCCAACCAGGCCTTCCATCTCCCCAAGGAGAGGACCATTTTGGCTCATTCTGTTTTGCCATTTTCCATAGCACAAAGTCTAGTGGATCTTTCTTATCAGATTCAACATCAACACGCGCACCCGCCTCAAGTTCATCAAGATTTTTTCCACTAAGCTTGCCATAATTATCGAAATTTCTTACCGAATAATATATATCCCCATTATGGCCCTGGTACGCTATACCTTTGTCAATTAATGATTTGATCATGTAAAGCATCTGATCAATAGAGTCTGTGGCGCGTGGTTCAATGTCAGGCTTAAGGTTGCCAAGAGCTACCTCGTCTTCATGCATTGCAACTATGAATCTTTCAGTTAAGGTGGAAATATCTTCATTATTTTCAACAGCTCGTTTAATGATTTTGTCGTCAATATCAGTAATATTTCTAACATAATTCACGCTCTTGAAGTTACGCCTAAGGTGTCTAGATATTACGTCAAACATAACTAATACTCTTGCATGACCCATATGGCAATAGTCATAAACTGTCATTCCACAAACATAGATTCCTACATGGTCATCGTGTATAGGTTTGAGCACCTCTTTTTTCTTAGTTAGTGTGTTGAAAATTTTAATCATAACAATATTTTACACTTTCTTATATTGCATTAATAGCAACACAATGCCTTATTATTCGTTGGGTTGATATTAGTAAATTTAATAGATAAAGGTTAGTATAATGATTGGCTTTGTTACAATTATTAGGTTAAATATGAGCGTATTAGTTGCCAAACAATCGCCCGACTTTACAGCCTCAGCTGTACTAGCAAATGGGTCAATTGTGGACGACTTTCAACTATCCAGTTTAAAAGGTAAAAAGATAGTTATTTTCTTTTATCCACTTGATTTTACATTTGTTTGTCCATCTGAAATATTGGCTCACCATAACAGGATAGGTGAATTTAATGAGCGTAGTGTTGAGTTGATTGGAATTTCGATAGACTCAAAGGATACACACATTGCCTGGAGAAATACCGCTATAAATGAAGGAGGTATAGGTGAAATTGACTTTACATTGGTGTCTGATGTGGATCATTCAATAATGGAATCGTTCGGCATAGATCACCCTAAAGATAGTGTAGCTTTAAGAGGGTCTTTCTTAATCGATGAGAGCTTTATAATAAGGCATCAAGTTGTTAACGACTTACAGCTAGGTAGAAATGTAGATGAAATGTTAAGAATGGTAGACGCCTTGGATTTCAATACAAAAAATGGTGAAGTTTGCCCTGCAGGATGGAATAAGGGGGATGACGGTATAAAGAGAACACCTGAAGGTATTGCCTCATACCTCTCTAAGAACGCAAGCAATCTTTAATTAGTAAAGTCGTAAGATTACAATACATGTTTAACTAGTAAATTAAAATGAAAAAATATCAATGCATAGTATGTGGCTGGGAGTATGACGAGCAACTAGGATCTCCGGAAGATGGGATTAAACCAGGAACCAAATGGGATGATGTGTCTGACGATTGGGTATGCCCAGATTGTGGAGCATCTAAAGCTGAATTTGAGATGCTAGAAGTATAAAATTTACATACTTGAATACTACGAAGGCGCTACTAGGGGCTAATTTTCTTATTAATAATTATTGGATAAAGTAAAATTAATGTTTTTTAGTTTTAGACATGGAGTCATATGTCAAGAGTATTAGTATTGCCTGGTGACGGCATAGGGAAAGAGATTGTAGCTCAAGCCCTAAAGGTGATAGATCGCCTGAATACAGATTTCAATTTGGGAATGGAGCTTGTGCAAGGTTTGGTAGGCGGTAGTGCGTATGATGAGACCGGTTCTCCATTACCCCAGGAGACGCTTGATGCTGCTCATAAGTGTGACTCAATACTTTTGGGGGCTGTAGGTGGCTATGAATGGGAGTCTTTAGATAGAGATTTAAGGCCAGAGAAAGGGCTATTAGGGCTAAGAGCAGAGATGGACTTATTTTCCAACCTTAGACCTGCAATACTATATCCTCAACTTGCATCAGCCTCAACTTTAAAAGAGGAGGTAGTTTCAGGCCTTGACTTGATGATAGTTCGCGAACTTGTTGCCGGTATTTATTTTGGCCAGCCTCGCGGCATTATAGAAAAGGATGGCCAGATGTATGGCTTCAATACTGCAACATACTATCAATCAGAAATTGAAAGGATCGGACACTCAGCATTCCAGATTGCACAAAAAAGGGATAAGCGTGTTTGCTCTGTAGATAAAGCTAATGTTTTGGAGATAGGAGAGTTTTGGCGTGGAATTATGGAGGGAGTTGCTAAAGACTACCCCGACGTTGAGTTGACACATATGTATGCTGACAATGCCGCAATGCAATTAGTGCGTGCACCTAAGCAGTTCGATGTAATGGTAACCTCTAACTTGTTTGGCGACATTCTTTCTGACTGTGCAGCCATGTTAACTGGGTCTATAGGAATGCTACCTTCGGCATCTCTAAATAAGAATAATTATGGAATGTATGAGCCGATACATGGGTCGGCCCCAGATATTGCCGGACAAGATCTGGCAAACCCACTAGCCACAATTCTTTCTGTGTCCATGATGTTGCGTTACTCTTTTAATCAGCTTGGAATTGCTGAAAAGATTGATGCTGCGGTGAATACAGTTCTTGATCAAGGGTATCGTACAAAAGATATAGCTTCAAAAGGAGACAAGGTTGTTGGAACTAGCGAGATGGGAGATTTAGTAGTCGGGGCACTGCAATGAATATTGTAGTCTACTCAACGAACACTTGTCCAATTTGTGTAAAGGCTAAAGATCTACTGACAAAATGGGACCTGCCTTTTGAAGTGAAGATGATTGATACTGACCGATCCTTGTTGGCCGAATTTTCTAAAGTAACAGACGGAGCTAGAACAGTCCCTCAGATCGTAATTGATGGAAAATGTATTGGCGGCTTTAGTGAGCTAACTGAGCTCCATATGGACGGTTTCTTCGACTAGAAACAGGCCTCACTGCTATACCAAGTAGCGCACTTGATTAAGTAATTAATTATTTCTCAAGCTATTTCAACATAGTGTAAAGTTATATCTATATTGTCAAACAAATAGTACACACGTTTATAGTTATGCAAAAGGTCAGTTTTACTAAAATGGAGGAAGGAACTGCGAAGGAATATGCATTTCTGGATGAACTTGAATTGCAATACAAGTCTGAACTAGCAGATAGATTGATAGATGCACTAACTAAATTGAACGGTAGCTTGTCTGGTTATCAAATTTCTAGACTGGACCACTCTCTACAAGGGGCGACTAGAGCTCATCGTGCTGGGGAGCCTTTAGAGATTGTGATGGCTGTTTTGTTTCATGATATAGGTGACGAATTGGCTACATACTCACATTCAGAAATGGCGGCAGCTATTCTGCGACCCTTTGTGTCCGAAAAAGTTTATTGGATTGTTAAGCACCATGGGGTATTCCAAATGTACTACTATGCACACTACTGTGGCGGCGACAGAAATGCCAGAGACCAGTTCCAATCCAACATATGGTATGAAGATGCTGTGCGCTTTTGTCACATTTATGATCAAAATTGTTTTGATCCTAGTTACGATAATGAAGGGTTAGACTTTTTTATTCCAATGATTAATAAGTTTTTTTCAAAACCCAAGTCCGATGATGAAGAGGAAGTCGCAAGGTATGGTAACAAAAAATTATCGGATTAAATTTGTTGTATAGACAAAATCAAAGTGCAGCAAACTCTATACGGTAAAAATGTAATAAAAAGTTACACAAACACCATAAAAATTGTAGCCACCACTATTAATACTTTTCATAGTTTAAATTTTCATTGATTTATTATATTATTTTCAACATAACTATTCTATAATCGGTGACTGATTATTTATACACTATATAAAGGGGACAAGAAGTTATGGAAATACTTACACTTGCAATTGGTTCATCAATCATAGCCGTTATATACGGCCTATTCACAATCACTTGGATTAATAAGCAGCCTGAGGGCACAGATAAAATGAAAGAAATAGCAGATGCAATTTCTCAGGGCGCCAGTGCTTATCTGAATCGACAATACACAACTATTGGGATAGTCGGTGTTGTGCTCATGGTTATCATCTCCCAAGCACTTAGTTACTTAGTTGCACTCGGATTTTTAATTGGAGCAGTCCTTTCTGGTGCTACCGGATATATTGGTATGAATGTATCGGTTAAATCTAATTCCCGTACCGCTGAAGCTGCAAAAAAAGGCATGAACCCTGCATTTCAGGTCGCCTTCAAGGGTGGCGCAGTAACCGGTATGCTGGTTGTCGGTTTGGCGTTACTAGGTGTTTCTGGTTTTTATGCCGGATTAATGTATTACGGTGTTGTTGAGAAAGATGCGCTACACGCACTAATTGGGCTCGCCTTTGGTGGTTCACTAATTTCAATATTTGCACGTTTAGGTGGAGGCATCTTTACTAAGGGTGCCGATGTTGGTGCTGATATAGTAGGAAAAGTAGAGGCTGGAATACCTGAAGATGATCCACGTAATCCAGCAGTAATTGCCGATAATGTCGGTGACAATGTTGGCGACTGTGCAGGTATGGCAGCAGACTTATTCGAAACCTATGCTGTAACAATTGTTGCTACAATGATGCTTGCTGGCGTTCTAAAACTTGGCGACGGAGCAATCCTTTACCCGTTAGCTCTAGGTGCTGTCTCTATTATTGCATCAATCATTGGTACATTCTTTGTTAAAGTATCTGATGGCGGCTCTATTATGGGCGCACTCTACAAAGGTTTAATAGTTTCTGCAGTTCTAGCAGCGGTTGCTTTTTATTTTGTTACTGTTGAAATGGGCATGGACATGAATCTGTTTTATGCGTCTCTAATTGGTTTAGTCCTGACAGCTGTTATGGTGGTTGTAACAGAATACTACACTTCAACTGAATATTCTCCAGTTAGGCACATTGCTGAGTCCTCTCTTACTGGAGACGGTACCAATGTAATAGCTGGTTTGGGTTTATCCATGAAATCCACAGCCATTCCAATTCTTGCTGTATGTGTAAGTATCTGGGGCGCCAACGCTTTAGGTGGTTTGTATGCTATTGCGATTGCAGCCACAGCTATGCTTTCAATGACAGGAGTGATTGTAGCATTAGATGCTTACGGGCCTATTACAGATAATGCGGGCGGCATTGCAGAGATGGCAGGGCTTTCCGAAGATGTGCGCAACATTACAGACCCTCTAGATGCTGTTGGTAATACAACTAAAGCGGTAACCAAGGGCTACGCTATTGGCTCTGCTGGTTTGGCGGCATTGGTATTGTTTGCTGACTTCACTAACTCATTAGGCGGAGATACAAAAGTATTTTTTGATTTGTCAGACCACAGAGTAATTATTGGACTATTTCTAGGTGGCTTAGTTCCTTACCTGTTTGGAGCAATGGCTATGGAGGCTGTTGGTCGTGCCGCTGGCGATATTGTTAAAGAGGTGAGGCGCCAATTTAAGGAGATGCCAGGCATTATGGACTATTCGCAAAAACCTGACTACTCTAAGGCTGTTGATATGCTTACTAAGTCCGCAATAAAAGAAATGATTTTGCCATCTATGTTGCCAATTCTTTTCCCTGTTCTAGTTGGCCTGTTATTAGGTGCCGAAGCATTGGGAGGTCTATTGATAGGGTCGATTACAACCGGAATATTTGTTGCAGTCTCTATGACCACTGGTGGAGGGGCATGGGACAACGCCAAGAAATATATTGAGGATGGAAATTTTGGTGGAAAGGGTTCTGATGCACACAAAGCGGCTGTGACTGGAGACACTGTAGGTGACCCATACAAGGACACTGCAGGACCAGCAATTAACCCACTAATTAAGATCATCAACATTGTTGCTATTATGATAATTCCTTTACTGTAGTAATAAAAAGTACTAGAAAAAGGGGCGCTAGCGCCCCTTTTTTTTGTGATTCCATAAATAGCTATTTTGGTTTGGTTATTTAAATAAGTTTTTAGTTAATAACACTACAAAAAGTAAGAATGTTATTGTGTTAACATCATTAAACTTATATACTTATATACTTATATTTTATTAATTTTGTCAACAAACAGGAGCAAAAGATGTCACTAAAAGGCAGTAAAACTGAGCAATGCTTAAAAGATGCATTTGCAGGAGAGTCACAAGCAAATAGGCGTTATCTGTATTTTGCAAACCAGTGCGATATATTGGGAGAGCCTGATATATCTGCACTGTTTAGGTCAACAGCTGAAGGCGAGACTGGTCACGCGCATGGACATATGGAGCACCTTATTGATGGAGGTGTCGGGGATCCTGGAACAGACATGCCCGCAAATGAAGTGAGTGAAATGCTTGCAAGTGCAATTCATGGTGAAACTCATGAATACACTGACATGTATCCTGGTATGGCACAAACAGCCAGAGAAGAGGGTTTCGATGAGGTTGCAGACTGGTTCGAAACACTGGCTAAGGCTGAACGCTCGCATGCAAATCGCTATCAAAAAGCTTTAGATAGTTTATAAAAATAACTATACCGGCCATGAGTTTATGCTCATGGCAATCACAAACATAGCACTTTTTTTCTTATGAATAAAAAGCGTGAAGGAAATCTTGAGTCCCCAACTAGACACCCAATAAACTGGAAAGATAAAGATTACTACAACGAAGACTCACTAAACAATGAATTAGAGAGAGTGTTTGACATATGTCATGGCTGTAGAAGGTGCGTTAGTTTGTGTATCTCATTTCCAACACTGTTTGATTTGATAGATGGGTCTGAAACATTTGAGGTAGACGGAGTAAAAAAATCGGACTACAAAAAGGTAGTTGATGAGTGCTACTTATGTGACTTGTGTTACATGACTAAATGTCCATACGTACCTCCACACGAATGGAACGTTGACTTTCCCCACCTAATGCTAAGAGCAAAGGCTTTACAGTTTAAAAAGGGCAACGTTAAAAGGTCACATAAGGTTTTAACTACACCACAAAAAGTAGGAGCTATTGCTTCAATACCAGTAATTACATCTATTGTTAATTGGTCCAACAATAACGCATTGATCAGAAAATTTACAGGTAAATTACTAGACATACATGAAGATGCTGTTATTCCAAAATATAACTCGAAGACACTTACTAAGCGTTTTTCTGATGAGGCCAACGACAGTAAATTCAAGGTAGCAATTTTTGGTACTTGTTATGGTGAATATAATGACCCTGACTCTGTTTTAGACTTGACAGATGTTCTCAGGCATAATGGCGTAGAAGTAAAGCTTGTAAAGAAGGTACAATGTTGTGGAATGCCTAAACTGGAATTAGGAGACCTTGAGGAGGTAACGAATTATGCCAATGAAAATATTGGTCCACTAAAAGAGTTAGTAGAAAGTGGCTATAAATTAATGGCACCAATACCGTCATGTGTACTCATGTTCAAGAGCGAACTACCACTAATTATGAGTGACAATGATGACATTAGAAAAATATCAGAATCCTTCTATGACCCTTTTGAGTACCTTTCATTTCTAAAAAAGAATGGGCAGTTGAAAACTAATTTTGGTTCAGTCAATAAGGAAGTTCTTTACCAGATGGCTTGTCACCAGAGAGTGCAAAATATTGGCATGCATACTAAGAATATTTTGAGCTTGATTCCTGATTTAGATATGAACATCGCCAACCGCTGTTCAGGTCATGACGGAACATACGGTGTTCGAAAAGATACCCATGAGTATGCAGTAAAAATAGGCAAACCCGTTGCCAACAAAATTACCGAAGATACTGATTTAGTAATAAGTGATTGCGTAATGGCCGGGAACCACATTGCCCATATTGCAACTCAAGATATCCAGGCGATACATCCAATAACTCTGGTTAAAATGTCCTATGGAATCTCACAAGATTAGAATGTCTGGACACTTAAGAAGAGAAGACTTGATGACACTTGAGACGTTTGCAGAGCAGCGTTCTAATTTTCAAAGAGAAGTTATGGGCATTAAGAAATTCAGGCAAGTAAACCTAGGTGGCCATATCCGTTTATTGTTTGAAAACCAAAAAACGGTTCAATACCAAATTCAAGAAATGCTTAGAATTGAAAAAATTTTTGAGGTAGGCGGAATTCAAGACGAGCTAGACACTTATAATCCACTCATTCCTGATGGTTCAAACTTGAAAGCTACTATGATGATAGAGTACGCCGACGATGAAGAAAGGAAAGAAGCGCTAGCTAAGTTGATTGGAGTTGAAAGACAGATATTTATTAAAGTTGGGTCTCACGAAAAAGTATTTCCTATTTGTAATGAAGATTTAGAACGTGAAACAACACAGAAAACTTCTGCAGTTCATTTTTTGAGGTTTGAATTTACCGACCAAATGGTTATGGATTTCAGTGACCTAGATACTGTAATAGCTGGTGTTAAGCATAAAAACTATCAAGCAGAAGAGACTCTGGATGACCAAGTTATAATACAGCTCGCTACTGACTTTTATAAGACATGAATATTAATATACACTATTTAACTATCTGCTCTACTAGGGCGGATTATTATTGACGTATAATCGTTTCTAATTTATTAAAGTATCGGTGAAATGTGAGCACAATAACTAAGGTTAGCTTTATAGGTCTTGGTGTTATGGGTTACCATATGGCTGGGCATATTATAAAGTCTGGCAGGGCTGATTTACTTGTTTACAATAGAACAACTGAAAAATCTTTATTGTGGAGAGATGAGTTCGGTGGAAAAATTGCAGACTCCTTAGAGCAGGCGGTTGCAGATGCAGATGTTGTTATTGTCTGTTCTGGTAAGGACGAAGATATGGAGGAAATTGTATTTTCTTCTGACGGCATATATAAGCACTTAAAGAAAGGCTCTGTACTTATTGACCACACAACCACTTCCTATAAGTTAGCAAAAAAACTTAACGAGTCGCTACAAAAAATCGATGTCGGTTTTATTGACGCGCCCGTCAGCGGGGGAGAGGGCGGAGCTATAAATGGAGCACTGAGTGTGATGGCAGGGGGCAATCAACAAACCTTAGATTCTGTTGAGTATCTAATTGATTCTTACTCAAAAAACATAAGTTATATGGGAAATTCCGGCTATGGTCAACTTGCAAAAATGGTAAACCAGATATGCATAGCCGGAGTACTGCAGGGCCTATCAGAGGGCCTGTTGTTTGCCGAATCAGAAGGCATAGACATGGACAGCCTGTTGTCAGCAATATCTGGAGGAGCGGCACAGTCATGGCAAATGGTTAATCGTGCAGAGACAATGCACGACCGTGATTTTGATTTTGGGTTTGCAATAAAGTGGATGGTAAAAGACTTAGGCTATTGTTTGGATAGGGCACAAGACAATAAAACACAGCTCCCACTTGCTAGTCAGGTTTACGATAGATATGTATTTCTTATGAACAATAGTCACGACAGAAGTGACACATCAGCCCTGATACTCTATGAGGAACTCAAAAAGATATAAACATTATTAACCAAAGGGTACGTGCTATGCTAGTAGAGAAGTTAAATATCGAAGATCAGGTTCAGTGGCAGGAACTATACAGAGGTTACGCTGACTTTTACAAGATGCCAATGAATGAAGATATACTTAGTCAGGTTTGGGGGTGGATATTTGATGAGGAGATGGAATTTTATGCCCTTAGTGCAAAAACACAAGACGGTACAATGGTAGGTTTTATGCATTACCGCCAGATGCCTTCACCTTTAAGGGGTATATTGGTAGGTTTTTTGGATGACCTATACGTTAGCCCTGAAAACAGAGGTGGCGGAGCTGTCCAGTCCTTATTTAAGGCATTAAACGAGGATGCAAAAAAAAACAATTGGCAGTACGTCCGCTGGATAACTGCAACAGATAATAACAGGGCTCGTGCAGTTTATGATAAGATTTCAGATACCATTGACTTTGTAACATACCAGATGCCTGTAAGGTAATTAAACTAATACATAGGGGGTTGTAAATGAAAAAATTTAATGGGAGTTGTCACTGCGGATCAGTAAAGTTTTCATTTGAAGTGGAAGATATAACTTCAGGAATGAGATGTACATGTTCTTATTGTGAGATGAGGGGTTCGGCTGTATCTAAGTTCACTCTTTCAAAGGATGATCTAAATATAAAGGCTGAAGATGATGCGATGGGGATGTATCAATTTGATACAAAAATTGCCAAGCACTTCTTTTGCCATAGCTGTGGGATCCATCCGTTCTTAGAAACTGTTAGGGCTCCGGGCCAGTTCCGTGTAAATCTTGGCTGCCTTGATGGGATAGATGTAGACAAACTAGAGATAGTTCTTTTTGATGGCAAGAATCTATTGTAGATATATAGAATCTATTTAGGTATGCCTTTTTGGGCTGTTCTTTATTGCGGAATGATTGCTGTTAGTGCGTTATTTGCAATATATGCCTTTTCAAGTCGTGGACCGTATTACATTCCTGGACAGTTGCTATCTTCCTTGTTCAGTGTGATGATGTTTTTATTTTATTACGGACTATTTATTACTAAGCCAGAGTCAGTTTTAATTATTATAGTTATGTTTATGTATATTCTGTATTGGGAGTGTTGGGAAAATAGGCTACTGTTTCCAGTAATAGCGAACGATACTGAAGAGATGTCAAGGGAGGAGTTTGATTTAACTGGCCATCCAAAAGTAAGCAAAATGATGTTTTTATTTATGTATGCATTTATTATCGCAATATCTTTGCCGCTACTGTATATTGTGTCAAATCTAGTTATGTCCTATATATAGAGTAAGGAGTGAGTATATATGCCGACAAATCAGCATGGCCAACAAATCGGTGCGTCAGTAGAGGGCTGGAGGCCAGCCAGTAGTCCTGACAA
>Ga0206681_10000077_pt1 | contig 64926 bp, 57 predicted proteins | sample M150012015metaG_FD_161048 | JGI IMG/M metagenome (GOLD analysis project Ga0206681, IMG submission 161048) | Ammonia-oxidizing marine archaeal communities from Monterey Bay, California, United States - M1 500m 12015 | ecosystem: Environmental > Aquatic > Marine > Intertidal zone | place: USA... | reverse complement strand
CCTTGCCTGCCATATTAAGGAAATAATGTGAGTAAGAATATAGATAGTAAATCAAGTACATCATTATCATTGGAGTTGATTGTATCATCTCTGATTGTTGTAGGGTCGCTAGTACTTTATTATTTTGATCCACTACAATTAAATACTGTTTTATATAAAGTACTAGTACTTTTGTTAGGATTAGTAATAGCTATATTTGTATTCCTCAGGTCTGCTCATGGTTCTAGGTTAATTGTATTCCTAAGAGAAACTAAAATTGAACTTCGTAAAGTTGTTTGGCCAACTAAAGATGAGACTATTAAAACAACAGGAATGATTATGATAGCAGTCTTTGTTGTCGCTATTTTCTTATGGATAGTTGATGCGTTTTTTACTTGGGCTGTTCAACAGATTACTAACTTTTAATTAAAGGATTTAAATGTCTAATAGATGGTACGTGCTTCATGCGAGAAGCGGTTATGAAGCAAAAGTTAAGGCAGCAATAAATGAGGCCTCTGTCAGGGAAGGTATAGATGACCTTATAAGTGAGGTCATGATTCCTACCGAGCAGGTAGTGGAACTAAAGGATGGACAGAAAAAAACTGCTGAGCGGAAATTTTTTCCAGGATACATGTTAATTAATATGGAATTAACTGAGCCTAGTTGGTTATTAGTTAAAAATACCAATAATGTTATTGGCTTTATTGGCGGTACTTCTGGAAAGCCGTCTCCTATTACTCAGAGAGAGGTTGATAAAATTCTTGCTAAGGTGCAGGAAGGTGCTGACAAGCCTAAGCCTAAAGTGGCGTACCAGCCTGGCGAAGAGATACTTGTTATAGACGGACCATTTAATGAGTTTAATGGTACTGTAGAGAGTGTAGATTACGAAAAGAATTTGCTAAAAGTAGAGGTACTTATTTTTGGACGAACTACTCCGGTAGAGCTAGAGTTTTCTCAGGTAGAGAAAACTTAAATGAAAAGCGCCCTTATGGGTGTTGTTTAACAGGGGAGCTCTTTTTGAGCGTTATACCCACAAGAAGATAATAATCTTCAAGGAATAAAAATGGCTAAAAAAATAGAATCATATATTAAGCTTCAAGTGCCTGCACAAGAAGCAAACCCTTCACCACCTGTTGGTCCTGCTTTGGGGCAGCATGGTGTAAATATTATGGACTTTTGTAAGGCGTTTAATGCGCAAACACAAGAAGTAGAGAAGGGCATGAAGGTGCCAGTTATTATCACTGTATACAGTGATCGTAGCTTCACATTTGTTACTAAAACCCCACCTGCAGCAGCCTTACTACTAAAAATTACAGGAATTCCAAAAGGTAGTGGGGAGCCGCACATTAATAAAGTTGGTAATGTAACTAGAGCTCAATTAGAAGAAGTTGCCACCATAAAGATGAAAGACCTTAATGCGAATGATATGGATTCCGCGGTTAAGATTATTGCTGGAACTGCCCGTTCAATGGGCATGGTTGTGGAGGATTAATATCATGGCTAATATATCAAAAAAACAAAAAGACAACTCAACTAAGATTGAATTAGGTAAGCGCTACTCTATGATTGACGCTATAAACCTAGTAAAGGATTGTGCAACTTCAAGGTTTGATGAATCTGTAGACGTCAGCATCAACCTAGGTATTGATTCGAAAAAGTCAGATCAAACTGTGCGTGGGGCTGTAGTTCTTCCAAATGGAACTGGTAAAACTGTGCGTGTAGCTGTGTTTACGCAAGGAGACAATGTCAAAAAGGCGACCGATGCCGGGGCCGATGTTGTGGGTATGGAAGATCTAATGAAATCTATGCAGGGCGGTGACCTTAATTATGATGTAGTTATAGCATCACCTGACGCTATGGGAGTGGTAGGGCGCTTGGGACAGGTTCTAGGACCAAGAGGTCTTATGCCTAACCCTAAAGTTGGAACTGTAACCCCAGATGTAGCTACAGCGGTAAATAATGCTAAGGCTGGACAGGTTCGATATCGAGCTGACAAGGCCGGAATAGTTCATGCAGGGATTGGTAAGGCTTCATTTACTGCGGAATCTTTAACACAAAACATTAGTGCCTTGATTGATGCATTAAAGAAGGCAAAGCCTAGCTCAGCTAAGGGTGTTTATTTTAAAAAAATTAGTGTTTCTTCAACTATGGGACCTGGTCTTAGGGTTGATTTAACTTCATTAGATATTTAACTTATTAAGTATCTGATAAGAAATTCTTTGGGTCGCAGAATAGTTCTGCGTAGCCTCAAAGACCATAGGTGCAAACAACCTTTAGGTTGCTTGTTTAATTGATTGAGAAATCAATCTGCCTATGTAGGGGGTATGTGAATACTCTGTGGCGAAAGTTATAATTAATGACTTTCTTTTTTAACAACTGAATTTTGATTTAGGTTTATTTTTTCTATTTTTTAATTCGGTAAATTGTTCAGGAGAGACTATGGCTCTAAATCTTGAAGCAAAGAAAGCCGTCGTTGAACAGGTAAACTCAGTAGCATCTACTGCAGTTTCTGTTGGCGTGGCGGAGTATCGCGGATTGACAGTTGAACAAATGACTAATCTACGTGCAGCAGCGCTTGACTCTGATGTTCTTTTACGTGTTGTAAAAAATACATTAGCAAAAAGGGCGTTAGCTAAAACTGTATGTGAGTGTGTTACACCAGTACTTAGTGGACCAGTAATTTTAGGTTTTTCACAAGAAGACCCTGGTGCAGTTGCACGTGTTTTTAAAGATTTCTTGAAAGAGAATGAAGATTTAGTCGTTAAAGGTTTGGGAGTTTCAGGTGAATTTGTAGATGCAGATCAGCTAAAACGTATCGCAAGCTTGCCAACTAAAGATCAGGCTATCAGCATGCTGATGGCGTTAATGTTAGCTCCAACTGAGAAGCTTGCTAGGACTCTTAATGAGATCCCTTCAAAAGTAACTCGTGTGGTGTCAGCAGTTCGCGAACAAAAACAATAATATAAAAAGGAGTAAATATCATGGCATTATCAAATGAAGATATTTTAAATGCAATTGCAGACATGTCTGTAATGGATGTTGTTGAATTAGTTTCAGCAATGGAAGAAAAGTTTGGTGTATCAGCAGCGGCAGTTGCAGCGGCACCAGTTGCAGCAGCAGCAGATGCTGGCGCTGCAGTAGAAGAACAAACTGAATTTGATGTTGTTTTAACATCGTTCGGTGACAAAAAAGTGGCAGTAATTAAAGCGGTGCGCGGAATAACTAGTCTTGGCCTTAAAGAGGCGAAAGATCTAGTTGAAAGTGCCCCTGCTCCAATCAAGGAAGGTGCATCAAAAGCTGAGGCTGAAGACCTTCAAAAGCAACTTGAGGAAGCTGGCGCTAGCGTAGAACTTAAATAAAATTAGGTCTACAACTTAACCAAAATCCCCTAGTGGGGATTTTGGTGTTTTTGTTTAATTGAGAGCAAAAACTATAATGATGAGAATATACAAATCATTGAAAAATATTTATTGAAGAAATTAATTGTTGTAAATATCAACTAATAAGAGGAATTCATGACTTATTCATTTACCGAAAAAAAGCGAATTAGAAATAACTTTGGCACAAGAGAATCAATCTTACAAGAGCCAGACTTATTGGCAATCCAAGTAGACTCATTCAATAGTTTCATTCAGGCTGGTGAAGAAACAAAGCAAGACGTTGGCCTTGAATCAGTTTTCAGATCAGTATTTCCTATCACTGCTATTAATGGGTATGCCGAGATTGAGTATGTAGATTATGAACTACAGGAGCCTAAGTTTAATGTTGAAGAATGCAAACTTCGTGGAGTAACTTATGCATCCACACTGAGAGTCAAGCTAAATCTGGTGTTATTCGATAAGAACGGTTCAACTTTAAAGAAAAAACGTAGAGTTAAGCAGGTAGTTGAGGAGGATGTATACTTAGGCCAGTTACCTTTGATGACAAATACAGGTACTTTTGTTATAAATGGAACAGAGCGTGTGGTGGTATCTCAGTTACACCGATCACCCGGAGTTATTTTTGAACACGACAAGGGGAAAACACACTCATCAGGTAAGATATTGTTTTCTTCAAGAATCATTCCTTACCGTGGATCTTGGTTAGATTTTGAGTTCGATCATCACGAGCATCTTTATGTACGAATTGATCGTCGTAGGAAGCTACCAGTAACAACTCTTTTACGCGCTATGAGCTTAAATAGTAGTGAAATTCTTAGTACTTTCTTTGAAAAGACTAGCGTTAAATTAAAGGCAAAGTCATGTGATGTTGATATGGCACCATCTAGGCTACGTGGAACAATCGCTGAGGTTGACATTATAGCTAAGAAGAACATCATAGTTAGTGTGGGCCGTAGGATTACTGCTAAGCACGTAATAGCAATGGAAAAAGCCGGCATAAAATCTATCAACACACCTCACGAGTATCTACTTAGTAAAGTTATTGCTAATGATATTATTGATAAAGATACTGGAGAAATAGTAGTTACATCCAATACCTTAATTAGTGAAGAAACTATTGAACTTCTTAACGCTACTAAAGTCAAGAAATTTGATATTCTTTATATCAATGACGCCATGGGTGGAGCTTATATTTCTGATACGCTTAGGGTTGACGATACCGAAACAGAGATAGAAGCTAAGATGTCTATTTACCATGTAATGAGGCCTGGCGAACCTGCAACCGAGGACGCTGTTAATAATTTATTTAATAATTTGTTCTTCAAGAACGAGAGATATGACCTTTCAAGGGTTGGCAGAATGAAACTAAATCGTAGGCTAGGTTTAGATTCTGAGACTGGAGAGCACGTCCTAACAAATGACGATATTATTAGTGTAATAAAGATGCTCATTGATATCAAAAACGGTAATGACAGCGTTGATGATGTTGATACACTTGCTAATAGGCGAGTTCGTGCTATTGGTGAAATGATAGAGAATCAGTTTAGAATAGGTCTTGTTAGAGTCGAAAAGGCAGTAAGAGAAGGATTAAATTTAGCTGAAACTGATGAACTTACCCCTCAAGACCTAATAAATTCAAAGCCGGTATCTGCTGCAGTGAGAGAGTTTTTTGGTTCAAGTCAGTTGTCACAGTTTATGGACCAGGTTAATCCACTCTCAGGTGTCACACATAAGCGTAGGATTTCAGCACTAGGCCCTGGAGGCTTAACTAGAGAGCGAGCTGGATTTGAGGTTCGTGATGTACACCCATCACATTACGGTAGATTGTGCCCAATAGAAACACCTGAAGGGCCTAACATTGGTTTAATTAATACTTTGGCTGTTTATGCTAAAACTAATAGTTATGGATTCTTAGAGACCCCTTACCAAGTGGTTAAGTCTGGCAAGGTAACAAAAGAGATTGTTTATATTTCTGCAATCGATGAGATTAATGAGACAATTGCACAGGCAAACGCAACAGTTGATAGCAAAGGAAAATTATCTGACATTTTGATATCATGTAGGCATAAGAATGAATTTGTTCTTGTAGAGTCTTCCCAAGTTACATTGATAGATATCGACTCTAAGCAAATCTCTTCGGTTGCAGCTTCCCTAATACCATTCCTTGAGCATGATGATGCAAACCGAGCACTTATGGGGTCGAATATGCAACGCCAGGCTGTACCAGTTCTGAAAGCAGAAAAACCACTAGTAGGAACAGGAATAGAGCGCGTAGTTGCTACAGATTCACGTGTATGTGTGACCGCAACTCATAGCGGTATTGTTGAAGCTGTTGATGCATCTAGAATCGTTATTAGAGTTGACGCTAAAGAAACTAAGGCAGGTGAACTTGGTGTGGATATTTATAACTTAACTAAGTACTCTAGGTCAAATCAAAACACCTGCATAAACCAAAAGCCATTAGTTAAAACTGGTGAAAAAGTAGCTGCAGGAGATGTCTTAGCAGACGGACCATCAACAGATTTAGGTGAACTAGCACTTGGACAAAATATGAAGATAGCGTTCATGCCTTGGAATGGGTACAATTTTGAGGACTCTATACTTATTTCTGAAAAAGTTGTGCATGAAGATCGATATACAACAATTCATATAGAAGAATTAACAGCATATTCACGTGACACTAAACTCGGTCCTGAGGAAATTACAGCAGACATACCTAATGTCAGTGAATCTGCTCTATCTAAGTTGGACGAAGTTGGAGTAGTTTATGTTGGTGCACGGGTGAAGGGTGGAGACATACTAGTAGGCAAGGTTACACCAAAAAGTGAAACTGTTCTTTCACCTGAAGAGAAACTACTCAGAGCAATTTTTGGTGAAAAGGCTAGCAATGTCAAAGATACGTCACTACGTATCGGGGCATCAAAGAGTGGAGTAGTAATTGATGTACAGGTATTTACTCGTGATCGTGTTGAGAAGGACTCAAGAGCAATCAGCATTGATGAGGATCGTCTAAGTAAAATTAAAAAAGATATTGATGATGAATTCGGAATCATTGATGGAGATATCTTCAGGCGTATTCGCTCAAAGCTAAATAGTGGCATTGTAACGAAAGGCACTGGACCTATCAAGGCTGGACATAAGATAACTAAAAATTCTCTAGACTTAATAGAGAATAGTGATGTTGCTAAGATAAAGGTTGAAGATGCAACCGTCAACAAAGAGGTTGCCGTTCTAGTCAAACAATCAAAATCCAAGCAAACAGAGTTCGATAAATTTTTTGAAGACGAAAGCGATAAAATTAAAGAGGGGGCAGAGTTACCGCCTGGCGTAATGAAGATGGTTAAAGTGTATGTAGCCACACGCAAAACCCTCCAAGTCGGCGATAAGATGGCAGGTAGGCATGGTAATAAGGGTGTAATTTCAAGAGTATCACCAATCGAAGATATGCCATACTTGGAGGACGGTTCTACCGTAGATGTTGTTCTCAATCCTTTAGGTGTACCTTCGCGTATGAATGTTGGGCAGGTGCTTGAGGTTCATTTAGGGTGGGCAGCCAAGGGTTTAGGACACAAGATTGCTGCAATGCTGGATGAGCAAAAGAAAACAATGGTAGTAGAAATTAGGAAATTCCTTGAAAAAATTTATAATAGCTTCGGTAAAAAGGAAAACTTTGACTTGTTTAATGACGAAGAGATTATAGAGCTAGCTAAGAATTTGCGTGAAGGGGTACCAATGGCTACACCTGTTTTCGACGGCATTAAAGAGCAGGACATCAAATCTCTACTCAAAATGGCAGACCTTCCAGAAAGCGGTCAGACACAACTTTATGATGGCCGAACTGGAGAACCTTTCGATAGGAGTATTACTGTTGGTTATATGCATATGTTGAAATTGAACCATTTAGTGGACGATAAGATGCATGCAAGGTCAACAGGGCCATACTCACTAGTAACTCAACAACCTCTAAGTGGTAAGGCTCAATTCGGTGGCCAAAGGTTTGGTGAAATGGAGGTGTGGGCACTAGAAGCTTACGGCGCTGCACATACATTACGAGAAATGCTAACAGTGAAGTCTGACGATGTAACTGGGCGCGCAAAGATGTACAAGAGTATCGTTGATGGGGTCAACCTTACTGAATCAGTAATGCCTGAGTCATTTAACGTACTCGTTAAAGAGATTAGGTCATTAGGTATAGATGTTGAACTAGAGCAACACTAATTAGGAGATATAAGTGAAAGATTTATTACAAATTTTAAAACAGCAAAACAAAGAGCAAGACTTTGATGCAATTAGAGTTGGGCTTGCTTCTCCAGAAAAGATTCGTTCATGGTCATATGGCGAAGTAAAGAAACCTGAAACAATTAACTATCGTACTTTTAAACCTGAAAGAGAGGGGTTATTTTGTGCAAAAGTTTTTGGGCCAATGAAGGATTTTGAGTGCCTGTGTGGAAAATATAAACGCATGAAGTTCCGTAACGTGGTATGTGAAAAGTGTGGCGTTGAAGTGACACTATCAAAAGTTCGACGTGAACGCATGGGACACATAGAGTTGGCAGCACCTGTTGCCCATATTTGGTACCTTAAGTCATTACCTTCAAGGCTAGGTTTGTTGATGGATATGACCCTGAAAGATATTGAGCGTGTGCTCTACTTTGAAGCGTTTTTGGTTACTGATCCTGGCTCAACACCGCTAATACATAAGCAACTATTAACAGAGGAAATGTATTTCAACGCTCTTGACGAGTTTGGGGACGATGTATTCGAAGCTAAAATGGGTGCCGAGGCGATACAGGATATATTAAGCGAAATGCAACTAGAGAAAGAGGCTGCAAACCTTCGCGAGGATAGCTTAAATACAAAATCTCAAACAAAACTAAAGAAGATTAATAAGCGACTCAAGTTGGTAGACTCTTTAATTAATTCAGGAAACAAACCTGAATGGATGGTATTGAAGGTGTTACCAATATTACCACCTGATTTAAGACCTTTAGTGCCACTTGATGGTGGAAGGTTTGCGACTTCTGATTTGAACGATTTGTATCGACGTGTAATTAATCGTAATAACCGTTTGTCACGCTTATTGGAGCTGGATGCTCCAGAAATAATTGTGCGTAACGAAAAACGCATGCTACAGGAGTCAGTAGATTCACTGATAGATAATGGCCGTAGGGGGCGTGCTGTTATGGGCAATAATCGTAGACCTTTAAAGTCTATTGCAGACATGATTAAGGGTAAGCAGGGCCGCTTCCGTCAAAATTTACTCGGTAAAAGGGTAGACTATTCTGGGCGTTCTGTTATTGTTTGTGGGCCATACCTTAAGCTACATCAGTGCGGATTGCCAAAGAAAATGGCTCTAGAGTTGTTCAAGCCTTTTATCTACAATCGCTTACAGGCAAATGGTTTAGCCTCAACTATCAAGGCAGCAAAGAAGATGGTAGAAAGTGAGATTCCTGAGGTTTGGGATATTCTTGAAAGAGTGGTTCATCAACACCCAGTGTTGCTTAATCGTGCACCAACACTTCACCGTCTAGGTATTCAAGCATTCGAGCCATTACTTATTGAGGGCAAGGCTATACAGCTACATCCATTAGTGTGTGGCGCATTCAATGCTGACTTTGATGGCGACCAGATGGCAGTACACGTGCCTCTATCTGAAGAAGCACAATTGGAGGCAAGAACATTAATGTTGGCTTCTAATAATGTATTACACCTAGCTAGTGGTGACCCAATTATTGTTCCCTCTCAGGACGTAATTTTAGGTCTTTACTATATGACTCGTGATATGGTTAATCAAAAAGGTGAAGGCATGATTTTTGCCAACACAACAGAAGCTCTGAATGCTTATGAGTCTGGCAACGTAACTTTACATGCACAGGTAAAACTTAGAGTCCAAGACTATGCCAAAAAAGATGGTAAATATGAGCCTACCTCCAAAAGGGTGGTAGATACAACTGTCGGTAGGGCTATTTTTTCTAGAATCTTGCCAGCCGGTTTGTCTTTTGATTTAATTAATGAAGCCATAACCAAGAAGGTGGTTTCTCGATTGATACATGTCTGCTATAGAACACAAGAACTAAAAGATACAGTGATATTTGCTGACCAGATGATGTACATGGGTTTCCAGTATTCAACTAAGTCAGGTATTTCGTTCTGTTCCAATGACATGATTATTCCAGACTCTAAAGCATCAATGATTGAGCAGGCAGAGATTCTGGTAAAGGATGTTCAGCGTCAATTCTCGCAGGGTGTTGTTACTAATGGAGAGCGCTATAATAAAGTGATTGATATTTGGTCACGTACATCAGAGAAGGTTGCAAGTGCAATGATGGAGGAGGTCGGTTTTGAAGAGGTGACAGACGCTAATGGTGTGAAATCGAAAAGACCTTCATTCAATTCAATCTATATGATGGCAGATTCTGGTGCTAGGGGTTCTCCAGCACAGATACGCCAATTAGCAGGCATGAGGGGACTAATGGCAAAGCCAGATGGTTCTATTATTGAAACGCCTATCACAAGCAACTTCCGTGAAGGTTTGAATAATATGCAGTACTTTATATCTACTCATGGTGCACGTAAAGGACTAGCAGATACGGCACTTAAAACTGCAAACTCAGGGTACCTAACAAGAAGACTAGTTGATGTGGGTCAGGACTTAGTGATAACTCAGGACGACTGTGGTACTAATAATGGATTACTCATGAAAGCAGTAATCGATGGCGGCAACATTGTTCAAACCTTGGGTGAGGCCACACTAGGAAGGGTAACAACTGAAGATGTATTGTATCCAGACTCAAATAAAGTGTTCCTAGAGAGAGGTCATCTAATTACTCTTGATGATTCCGACCATATTAACAATATAGGGGTAGAATTAATCAAGGTTAGATCAGCCATAACTTGTGAAACTAGATACGGAGTTTGCTCTTCGTGTTATGGAAACGATATGGCTCGTGGGCATAAAATTGGAGTGGGCGAGGCTGTAGGAGTTATAGCAGCTCAGTCTATCGGTGAGCCAGGTACCCAGTTAACAATGCGTACATTCCATATTGGCGGAGCAGCAAGCTCCTCTACTGCGATTAACAGTGTAATTATTAATACTGACGGTATTGCTCATTTTGAAAATATAAAATCCATAACCAACTCAAATGGCGACTTAGTGATTATTTCTCGCTCTTCAGAGGTCTCAGTACATAACGAAAAAGGACAAGAGAAGGAGCGTTACAAGATACCATACGGAGCAATAGTTCACGTTAAAGATGGTGGTGCAGTTAAGGCCAAAGATAAGATTGCTGATTGGGATCCACACACACACCCTATCATTGCTGAGCATTCAGGTAAAGTTGTGTTTATAGACTTTGTTGAAGGGGCAACAGTACTGAAAAAGGCTGACCCATTAACTGGTTTAAATTTCTATGAAATTATTGATGAGGCTGGAAGGTCTACTGCTGCTAAAGGGCTAAAACCCTTAATCAAGCTGGTAGATTCTAAGGATAAGGATTTGGTACTGGCTACTCATTATCTTCCTTCAAACGTGAAAATTAATTTAGAAGATAAACAATCCATTTCATCTGGCGAGATCTTGGCAAAGATACCGAAGGATCTTTCAAAGACAAGTGACATCACAGGCGGTCTACCGCGTGTTGCAGACCTATTTGAAGCAAGAAAGGCCAAAGACCATTCAATCCTTGCTGAGGCTGCTGGGGTTATAAGTTTTGGAAGCCAGACAAAGAGTAAGGACCGTTTAATTATTACCAATGAGGATGGCGAGGCCACTGAAATGATGATACATAAATGGCGCCAAATAAACGTGTTCGATGGTGAAACTGTTGAGGTGGGAGATGTAATCTCTGATGGGCCATCAAACCCGCACGATATACTTCGTTTGTTGGGCGTTGAGGCGTTAGCAAATTATGTTGTAAGAGAGGTACAGAATGTATATCGCTTACAGGGAGTTAAAATTTCTGATAAACATATCGAGATCATTGTTAAGCAGATGCTACGTAAGTGCGAAGTGCTTGACTCCGGAGATTCAGTATTCGTGAACGGAGAAACGGCTGAATATGCTAGGGTGATTGAAGTTAATAAGCAGCTTAAGGCACAGGGCAAGGATTTGGTGGTTTATCAGAGGCTACTGATGGGTATTACTAAGGCGTCATTGGCTACTGAGTCATTCATATCTGCTGCATCCTTCCAGGAAACAACTAGAGTACTTACCGAGGCTTCAACAACAGGACGTGTAGACGAGTTACACGGACTTAAAGAGAACGTCATTGTTGGGCGCTTAATTCCAGCTGGTACCGGTTATAAAACCCATGAGAAGCTTAGGAAGCGTCGTGCAGAGAGCGTTATGCTAACAGCTGATGCAGAGGAGGCATTATCTGCTCAACTCAGTGAGGCCGAAGATCAAGTCGAGGAGGAGGTAAAGATAGAGGGGTAATGTGATCTATCTGTATCTTTGATTATGTAAAAAATGCACTGGAAAATTCAGTGCATTTTTTGTTTATAGAGTATCTAAATTAATATACATTAGGTATAAAATGTAGCCATGAATAAACCAACTTTTGATCAACTTGTTGCTGATGGATTCAATCATATTCCTGTATTCAAAGAGATTGTAGTTGATACAGACACTGCACTAGGTTTGTATCTCAAGCTAGGCAACAATCCATATTCATATCTATTTGAGTCTGTCCAGGGAGGCGAAAAGTGGGGCAGATATTCAATGATTGGTCTTCCAGCACAAGTAATAGTGAAGGTTTTTGATTATGAAGTGCGCATAGAAAAGAACAGCAAATTAATTGATTCGTTTACAGTAGACGACCCTTTGGCGTGGGTTGAAGATTTTCAAAATAAGTATAAAGTACCAAATCTATCCAATCTGCCTGACTTTAATGGAGGTCTTGTGGGTTATTTTGGTTATGAAATTATTAGATATATTGAGCCCAAGCTGTCTAATATAAACAAGCCAGATGAGCTAGAGGTGCCTGATATTTTACTGATGGTGTCAGATGACCTAGTTGTGTTTGATAATTTACTTAATAAGGCTTTCATTATCACTCATATAGACCCAAATGATAGTGAATATAAAGACGCTCTTGGAAGGATTGCAAAAATTAAATCACTAATTGACGAACCTTTAACTACTAGTACACATACAGAAGGCAAAATAAACGAGGACGACTTTGTCTCCAGTTTTGGGGAAAAAGAATACAAACAAGCAGTTGAAAAAATACAGCAATACATCATAGCAGGTGACGTTATGCAGGTAGTGCCTTCTCAGAGGTTGAGCTGTGAGTTTAATGCTCCACCTATTGAGTTGTATCGCCAGTTAAGGCGCATGAACCCATCACCATACATGTACTATCTAAATCTTGATGATTTTACTATTGTCGGATCTTCACCAGAAATATTGACCAGAGTTGACTCTTCAAGACGTGCAACGGTTAGGCCGATTGCAGGTACACGTTCAAGAGGAAAAAACCATGATGAGGATTTAGAGTTAAAGAAAGACCTACTGTCGGATGAGAAAGAGATAGCCGAACATTTAATGTTGATAGACCTGGGTCGTAATGATTTAGGCAGGATCGCAAAGACCGGTACAGTAACACTAACAGACAAAATGTTTGTTGAGTACTATTCACACGTTATGCATATAGTGTCTAATGTTGAGTGTACATTGAAGGAAGGTATGAGTGCAATTGATGTACTAAAAGCAACATTTCCAGCAGGAACCCTTAGCGGAGCTCCAAAGGTTAGAGCAATGGAGATAATAAATGAGGTAGAGCCACTAAAGCGTAACGTCTATTCTGGCGCTATTGGTTACCTTTCTTGGCATGGCTGTATGGATATGGCTATAGCCATTCGTACCGCTGTAATTAAGGATAATATATTGTATGTACAGGCAGGTGCCGGTATAGTTCACGATTCAGTCCCACAATCAGAATGGGACGAGACTATGCACAAAGCCAGGGCCTTAATAAAGGCTGCGCAACAAGTATAGCTCTGAATAGGTAATTGTATATCCCCAATGGGGTATGTAATAAAAATTCGTTTTCAATTAAAATCAACTTCGTGTAGGTTTTCAATGACCTACTATCGGGAGACATTTACTATTGACTTATAAATTTGTTTTTTCTAAAAAGGAGAGAAATATGAAAAAAACGATTTCATCTATCTCAGCAGTTATTACTTTGGCTACATTATTTGCAATGCCATTAGAATTAGGTGCTAAAGAGATGAGCGGCAAAGATCTTGCTTTTGATCGTAAACTAGGCAACTGCTTAGCTTGTCATATGATTGTTGGAGGTTCTCAGCCAGGTAACATGGGGCCACCACTTATCGCTATGAAGGCTAGATTTCCAGATATAGCTACATTAAGAGCACAGATACATGATGCTACTGTTGCAAACCCAGATACTATGATGCCTCCGTTCGGATCCCATAGCATATTAAGTGCAGACCAAATTGATAAGATTACTGCATACATTCATTCACTTTAATACAGGAGATATCATGAAAAGAAGATTATTTCTAAAGAGCGCAATGGCCACATCAGCAGTAGCAACTGCTGTAGGTGCAGGATTACTGACACCAAGTATGGTTTTTGCTTCTTCAGCAAAATTTAAAGCCTTGTCAGATGCTGCGAACAGTTCTGCGGCTGGAGCAGCTGAAGGTACGTTTAAGTTTAAGGCACCAAAGATTGCAGAAAACGGAGCTGTAGTTCCACTATCTGTTGACGCTAAGAAACTTGATGGAGTAACTAACATATCTATATTAGTTAAGTCAAACGCAACACCACTTACAGCTTCATTTAACTTTACTGGTGGAGCTGTTGGATTTGTTTCAACTAGAATCAAGATGGGTAAAACATCCCCAGTCACCGCTTTAGTTACATCAAGCTCTGGCGTTTCAGCTAAGACAAGTGATATCAAGGTGACAGTTGGCGGCTGTGGCGGTTAATTTAATAACATACTAAGGAGAAACTAAATGGGAAAAATTAAACTAAAACCAAAAGCAAAGAAGGGTGTTATTAAAGTTAAAGCTATAGTTAAACATCCAATGGAAACTGGACTAAGGAAAGACAAAAAAGGTAACCTGATTCCTGCTAACCATATCGATCATCTTACAATTACACACAACGGTACTAAAGTTGTAGATGCAGATATCGGAGCAGCAGTTTCAAAAGACCCATATTTCCAGTTCCAAGTTGCGGGTGCTAAGGGTGATGAGATAACCTTAGCTTACAAAGACAATAACGGTGGTTCAGGTTCTGCGACTGCTAAGTCTAAGTAACTACTACTAACAAGGAGAGAGATTAATGAAAAAATTAATTATTACAATGGCAACAGCCGCTCTTTTTAGCTCGACTTCGGCGCTTGCGCAGCAGTCTGCTGCAGTTCAAGCTGACATTGATGCATTTCAAGGTTATTTCTTGAAGACTTATCCAAACTTAAGCTTACAAGACTTTTCTAAAGGTCCTTATGCTATGAGTGATGACAAGATGATGCAGTTTGAAGCGATAATGGAGATGCCTCCATTTGAAGATTTGCTAGAAAAGGGTGGGGAGTTGTGGAACAAGCCATTCGCAAATGGACACACATTTTCAAGTTGCTGGAAGGTTTCAGATGAAGAGATAAGAACTTTATATCCGAGATGGAATGCTGCCAAGGGCAAGGTTGAAACTTTAGAGCAAGGACTTATTGATTGCTTGGTTTCTAATGGCGAAAAGAAGTGGGGAACGGGTAAAGGGAAACATGCCTGGGTTGCTTCACACTTAACTACTCTTGCTGAAGGACAAGTTATTAACGTGGTTGTCCCTGAGGGTGATGCTGCTGCACTTGCAGCTTACAATGACGGTAAACGTTTCTACTGGGCTAAGCGTGGACAACTAAACCTTTCATGTGCTAATTGCCATGTAGGTGGTTCAGGTAAAAGAATCCGTGGTAACACATTGTCACCAGGTCTAGGTCAAGCTACTCACTTCCCTGTATGGCGTGGTAAATGGGCTAAGTCTAAGGGCGATGGTTTTGGTACTATGCAGAGACGTTACGGTGGTTGTAACAAGCAGGTTCGTGCTAAGCCATTCAAGAGACATAAGAGTCAATATGATAACCTAGAGTTCTATCACACTGCGATGAGCAATGGGATGGAGATTTCTGGTACTGAGTACAGAGAATAAGGAGAAATAATATGAAAAAATTACTATTACCACTTGTAGCTGTATTCACATTATCAGTTCACGCTGGAGACCCTATGTCAAGTTCACATAATTGGAATATTGGCTCAACTAATGATGCAGTTACAGCTCATCTATTAGCGCTTAGTGTGCCTGTTTATGATGCACTACTAGCTGATGCGAAGTCAGAACAGTCAAAAGCGAAGGCACTTGATTTTGAGTGGCGTGATATTGGCAAGTTCATGAAGGACGCTGCAAAGGCTCAAGCTGCGGGCGACTGGGCTACAGCTCAAAAGCTACTTACTAAAGCTGCAGAGCAAGGCAGATTAGGACAGAAGCAGGCTGCTGATCAAGCAAACGCTGGACCTTCGTACTAATAAATACAGCTTAGTTTAAAAATGCCCCATTCATGGGGCATTTTTTTTTGTTTTAAAACAAAAAATTAATAAAATTTAATAACACATAGATACCAATAAATAAAGTATTTTTTTATGAATGTAATAAAATTAGTCAATAAAAAGACTTAATATATTATTATTTTTATACATCAATTGGTATCATATATTGAATGCCGATGACTGAATTTGTTCACTTACAATGCCAAACAGAATACTCTGTTAAGAACAGCTTAGTTCGTATAGAGGGTCTAATTGACCAAGCAATAAAATTAGGCTACAAGTCAGTTGCACTGACAGATGATTCAAATATTTTTGCTGCCATAAAGTTTTATAAAAAGTGTATCGAGGCAGGTGTTAAGCCGATAATTGGAACCAATATTAGGATCAAAGATGGCGATAAATATAGCAATGCCATCCTCTTATGCCAAAACAATGAAGGATATTTAAATCTATCACAACTGATAACTCACTGCTATCTTCATGAACAAGATATAGACGGAGTGAGTGCAACAAAAGAACAAATAATCAAGCACCAAGAGGGACTCATTATGCTGTCCACACCGGTAACAAGTGATATTGCTAAACTCTTAATCAGTAACCAGGTAGATGAAGCTAAAAAGCAATCTAAATTCTGGCAATCTATATTTGGAGACAGGTTCTATCTATCAGTCCAGAGGACAGGCAGGGCCTTTGATGAGCAGCACCTACATATGTGCGTTGACCTAAGTATAGAATTAGGTTTAGCTTTGGTCGCAACAAACGATGTCCAGTTTATATTAGAAGGTGACTATGAGGCACATGAAGCTAGAATATGTATATCAGAGGGGGGACTGTTAGATGACTCTAGGCGTGAAAAACTATTCAGCTCTGAGCAGTACTTAAAATCAAACAAACAGATGGAAGATTTATTTTCTGACTTACCAGAACTACTAACAAACAGTGTAGAAATATCCAAGCGTTGTAATGTTCATTTTGATTTATATAAAAAGAACTACTTGCCTGACTTTCCGGTACCTGATGGGCTCACAATTAATCAGTACTTTCGACAACAATCAGAGTCAGGACTCGATAAACGATTACTAAGAATAGATGCAGATAGGGATACATATAAAGAACGCCTAGATTTTGAAATATCTGTAATAATTCAGATGGACTACCCTGGTTACTTTCTAATTGTGGCTGACTTTATCAGTTGGGCTAAAGACAATGATATACCTGTAGGCCCAGGTCGAGGGTCAGGCGCCGGATCACTGGTCGCATACGCATTGGGAATTACAAACGTAGATCCTATAGAGCACGAACTACTATTCGAACGTTTCTTGAACCCAGAAAGAGTGTCCATGCCCGACTTTGATATTGATTTTTGTACGGACCGTAGAGACGAGGTTATTGATTACGTTTCTAGAAAATATGGGGTAGATAAGGTGTCCCAAATTATTACTTATGGAACCATGGCCGCTAAAGGGGTGGTTAGAGATGTTGGTAGGGTTTTAGGACACCCTTACGGTTTTAGTGACAGAATATCAAAGTCCATACCCAACGACTTGAAAATAAACTTATCCAGGGCCTTGGGTAATTTTGAAAAAAAAGATTCACAAGAGTCTAAAGATAAGTGGTACTCGGAGGAACTAAAGAATAGATATGACTCGGAAGAGAGTGTCACCACATTGATTGACCTGTCTCTTCAGTTAGAAGGACTAGTAAGAAACGTTGGAACTCATGCTGGAGGAGTTCTTATAGCCCCAAGCAAGATAAGTGACTTCTGCCCAGTATACAAGGGGCCAGGAGATGAAGATGTTGTAGTTTCACAGTTCGATATGAAGGACGTAGAGGCTATGGGTTTGGTTAAGTTTGACTTTCTAGGGCTCTCCAACCTTACAGTTATAGATAAGACAGTAAAAATGATAAGCTCCACAGGATTGAGTAAGGAAGCCATTGATATGGACTCTCTGCCTTTGGATGACAATCTAGTATATGAACTCCTTCAAAGGTGTGAGACTACTGGAATTTTCCAATTAGAGTCAGACGGGATGAGGGGCTATTTAAAGAAACTACTACCAGACACCTTTGAGGACATTGTAGCAATGCTTGCCCTGTATAGGCCAGGTCCTCTTGGAGCCGGAATGGTTGACGACTATATCAACGTTAAGCATGGAGCCAAAGTTAAATATCCACATAAAATGCTTGAAGATATATTAAAACCTACTAACGGAGTATTCTTGTACCAGGAGCAGGTCATGAAGTCAGCACAGGTTATGGCTGGTTACTCCCTAGGAGGGGCCGATCTACTGCGCCGAGCTATGGGCAAGAAGATAGCAGAAGAGATGCAAGAACAGAGGAGTGTGTTCGTTAATGGGGCAGGAAAAAACAATATCAATGAAAAGAAGGCCAATGAAATTTTTGATGTCATTGATAAGTTTTCAGGTTACGGGTTCAACAAATCACATTCAGTAGCTTATGCATACATATCTTATCAAACTGCATGGCTAAAAGCCCATTACCCATCAGCATTTATGGCCTCAGTGCTTTCTGGGGTCATGGATGATACAGACAGGGTTGCGTTCACTATTGATGAAACTGATAGTATGGGACTCAAGGTGAGAGGGCCAAACATTAACGAGTCAGACTTCGAGTTCAGTATAAAAGATGATAAAACCATAATTTATGGTTTGGGGGCAATAAAGGGTGTAGGGGAGGCGCTAGTTGAGGCACTAGTAGGAGAAAGAAGTCTCAATGGTAAATACAAAGACTTGTTCGATTTCTGTTATAGGATTGACAGGAAATCGTTAAACAAAAGGGCAATAGAGGCACTTATATATAGTGGCTCCATGGACTGTTTTGGAGTTGAAAGGTCAAGTCTAGTTAAGACTTATCCATATTCGTTCAGGCAGGCAGAACAACAACAAAAAGACAGTAATAATGGACAAAGCGGGCTATTTTCCAACGTCGATCATCATAGAGATTATGAGGCCAACTATATTTCTAGCCCAATTCTTTCATTTAAAGAGCGCATAAAGCACGAAAAGAGCGTTATGGGTTTTTATTTCTATAGCCACCCAACAGATGAATATTTGGGTGATGTCAAGCATATAGCAGCCACAATGCCTACAAAGCTTGTATTCAGGAATAACAAAGATGTAAGAGTTTTAGCCATGATTTCAGATCTACGATATCGATCTACTCGTGGAGGAGGCCAGATGGTCAATGTTATTGTGGAGGATAAGTCCACGAAACTTAACGCAGTTATTTTTAATAAAGTATTAGGGTCTGTCAGTGACCAGCTTCTGGTTGATAACGTTGTACTTATTAAAGGAAAGGTAAATAAAGACTACAGAGATCAGTGGCAATTAGTGATCGATGAATTGCATCCAGTAGACGAAGTAAAAGTTAAGTACGCTAAGTACTTAGAATTGTCACTAAACAAGGATCACAAAAAAGTATTCTCAAAACTTTCAGACATACTTGTTAGTAACAAAGGCAGCTGCCCAGTTAAGATAAATTATCGTTCTAGTAGCTCAAAAGGGTTGATAGAATTGGGCAAGGAGTACTACGTTTTACCGACACAAAACCTTATAGATGAGGTAGACAATCTTTTAGGTGAAAAACTAAGCAGTATTAAGTATTATAAATAAATATTAGTTGAAAAAACTAACTCTACAATTAGACAGATAGATGAGTAATATTTTAGTTAAGTTAGAGTTTACAAAGTTGGAACTATTAAGACCACAGTTTAATAACTTTTAGTAAAAAAAGTTGATTAAAAATAAAAAAATTAAGAAATTATTTAAGCTACTACTAATATAACGTGAAACGCCCAGTTTAATGCGTGAAACATGTAAAGTTTTCCTCGAAATACCTTTTACTTCATTAGATAGTTATTTTCTAATATAGTTGAACTTTAAAAATATACATAAGTATTTGATTTTTAATTAAAAAAAATAACTGATTATTTTTTATTCAAAACCATAGAAGTACCCAATATATCAGTCTTTTGTGATAAATTTTGGTTGATATTAACAGACTTATTAACAGCTTTGTGGGTAACTACATTATGCATTGATTTAACAAGCATTTTTGGGCATTAAATTAATTTATTACACAAAATTTCAATAATTTTTTTGCCAACTTTTTGTTTACTATTTTTCTCAATTTTTATAGACTGATTAATGGTTAAAAATACCACCTCATTGTCATCACTATTGAAGCCTATATCAGCTCTAGATACATCGTTTAGTATAATTGCATCGCATCCCTTATTTATTAGCTTATTTTTTGCATTTTTTGTTAAGTTTTGAGTCTCTGCAGAGAATCCAATAGTTACAGGTTTACTATTCAACTTGCATACATCAAAAAGTATGTCTTTGTTTGGGACCAACTCCAGAAACATATTTGAACCGCCTCTCTTTATTTTGTCTTTTGACACATCTTTAATCTTATAGTCGCAAACAGCAGCGCAAGAAATAAATACGTCTTGATGATCAATATTTTTCATTACTGCTTTATACATTTGTTCGGCACTTGTGACACTTATGTTGTTACACCTATCATTCAACTGTGTAGAAATATTCCCATAAACAATAGTTACATCTGCACCGTACTCAATGCATGTATTTGCTAGAGCCATTCCCATCTTACCGCTACTACGGTTTGACAGAAATCTAACCGGGTCAATCTCTTCGATGGTTGCCCCAATAGTGATTAACACTTTTTTCCCGGTCAACCTCGTATTCTTAAACAGCTCTGAAACTTTTGTTGCAATGTTTACCGGCTCTGGTAACCTTCCCTCCCCAACATCACCACACGCCTGGTCACCGTAATCAGGACTTATCACGTTCATGTTTCGATTATGTAACACACTTAAGTTATCTTTAAGTGCTATAGATGAATACATTTTTTGATTCATAGCTGGCGCTAAGATAATTGGACAGTCGCTTGCCAGAATGACGCTGGTTAATAAATCGTTTGCCTTGCCGGATGCTATATTTGCAATAGTATTTGCACTTGCCGGGGCAATAAGTATTGCATCAGCCCATTTTGCTAACTCAATATGTCCCATAGATAGTTCTGCATCCTTGTCCCACAAGTTGTCATGAACCTTGTTCTTAGATATGGCCTGTAGGGACATTTCAGTGATGAACTTAGAACCACCTTTAGTCAGAATAACTCTAACCTCAGCACCTAAATCTTGCAAACGTCTAACAATGTCTGGAGCCTTGTAAGCTGCAATTGAGCCGCTTACTGCCAATACAATCCTTTTGTTTGTTAGTGATTTCATTGGTTAGTACTGTTAATGCTAGCTATGATCTTGATATCGCTCCCAACCATTCTAATGTCACTAATTGAAAGTTGTATTTTATCTGACATAGATCTAATTATTAAGTTGTTCATAGAATTTGCATGACCACCCATAAGTACAGGGGCACAGTAAATTACAAATTCATCTATCAAATTTGAATCAATCATGGCGCTAATCAGTCCTGGTCCAGATTCAAGGAGTACATAGTTTATACCAAGTCCTCCTAGGTGTTGTAGAGCGTCATTTAAATCTATCTTTCCTGAGTCTAGTGTTTTTGTATTGTTTTGGTTAAGTATTAGGGTTTCACTATCATCTGAGAATATATTTAATGATCTATCTGCAATTATATTTGTTGAATCAACTACAACCCTTAGTGGCCTAGATATTACATCATCAAGGCGAACTGTAAGTTTGGGGTCGTCTAGTGCTACCGTCCCTGATCCGGTCAGTATTGCCTGATTATCGTGCCTTAATCTATGCACATCTATCCTTGCAGCATCACCAGTAATCCATTTACTTTCTCCAGAGGTCATCGATGTTTTGCCATCAATGCTCATTGCAACTTTGCAGGTAACGAAAGGGCGGCCTACTTTCATCCTCTTAACGAAGCCTCTATTTAGCTTTGTTGCTTCATCTTCTAGTAGCCCAGTTTTTACTTCAATGCCTGCGTTTATTAGCATCTTAACACCCTCACCATTGATATTAGGGTTAGGGTCTAGCATAGCTATTACAACCTTTTTTGCACCAGAATCTATTATTGCTTTAGTGCATGGAGGAGTCTTTCCAGTATGTGAGCATGGCTCAAGTGTTACAAACAGTGTCGCCCCTTCGGCCTTGTAATTTATATTTTCTAGGGCATTAATTTCAGCATGGTTGCCACCAAATTGCTGATGATATCCTTGAGCAACAATTACTTCATCTTTAACAATCACACAGCCGACCATAGGATTTGACTTAACTTTATGCCTGCCTAGTCTTGCAATTCGCATTGCTAATGACATGGCTTCTGTGTCATTTATTGAAAAAGTTTCCATGTTATTTCAGATATAATAATTACAATTTTATTAAACAACATTTTACCCGGGAGAACTAGCGTGGATGAACAGAAAAAACTAGCGTTGAAAGCAGCACTTAGTCAGATTGATAAACAGTTTGGCAAAGGATCTGTCATGTTCTTAGGTGACGATAATACTCAAAGTGATATAGAGGCAGTTTCTACTGGCAGCTTAAGTCTAGACATAGCTTTAGGTATTGGCGGTTTGCCACGCGGCCGAGTCGTTGAAATTTATGGTCCTGAATCTTCAGGAAAAACTACACTATCTCTTCACGTTATATCTGAAATGCAAAAAACTGGGGGTACAGCCGCCTTTATTGATGCAGAGCATGCTCTTGACCCTCAGTACGCCAAAAAGTTGGGTGTAAATACAGATGAATTGTTGATTTCACAGCCAGATACAGGCGAGCAGGCTCTAGAAATTACCGACATGTTAGTGCGCTCAGGTGGTGTTGATATTGTGGTTATTGACTCTGTAGCAGCGCTAACCCCAAAGGCTGAAATTGAAGGAGAGATGGGTGCGTCTCATATGGGTCTTCAGGCGCGACTTATGTCACAAGCTTTAAGAAAACTCACGTCAAATATTAAAAAAACTAATACCATGGTTGTTTTCATAAATCAATTACGTATGAAGATAGGTGTAATGTTTGGAAACCCTGAGACCACTACTGGTGGCAACGCTCTTAAGTTTTATGCGTCAGTACGTTTGGATATTAGACGTATAGGGGCGATTAAAAAGGGAGATGAGATTCTAGGTAACGAAACCAGAGTCAAAGTACTAAAGAACAAGGTTGCACCACCATTCAAGCAGGCAGAATTCCAAATACTTTATAACAAAGGAATATCCAGAGAGAGCGAAATCATAGATCTTGGGGTTTTGCATGGCTTTGTTGAAAAAGCTGGAGCCTGGTATAGCGTTGAAGGCGAACGTATCGGTCAGGGCAAAGACAATGCGAGAGATTACCTAGTAGACAATTCAGATTTGAGTAAAAAACTTGAAAAACAGATTCGTGACAAATTAATGATAGATAGTGGCACAGAATCAGAATGATAAATGTTACGCATCCGCCATGCGATTGTTGGTTAGGCGTGAACATTCAACTCTTGAATTAAGACAAAAATTAGCTGCCAAAGGTTTTGATATTGAGCTAATTGATTTTTCTATTTGTAAGCTCATTGAACACAACCAGCAGAGTGATAAGCGTTTTGCTGAAGACTTTATTCGGATGCGATTTAATCAAGGTAAAGGTCCCGTAAAAATCTCCTTAGAACTAAAACAAAAAGGCATACAGAGTTTCAGCTTTTCTGGCTTTGATTTCTTTTCATTGGCTAATAAGGTTAGACAAAAAAAGTTTGGAACTAAAATACCAAATAATTACAATGATGAGGCAAAACAAAAACGTTTTTTACAGTCCAGAGGATTCAACTTTGATCAAATTGATAGTGCATTTACTAAGTAATTATGCATAGAGGAGTAAATGGCAATCAGACTCAGGCATACGACTTTAAAACTAGAGACATAAAGGTTTTAAAAAAATTAATGCCGTACTTGTTGAAGATGCGTGGACGTGTTGCTTTTGCGACATTATTTTTAATTATGGCAAAACTTTCAAATGTAGCTGTGCCAGTTATTTTGAAAGAAATTGTTGATAGCCTTGATAAGATAAATGTGTTAATTATTTTGCCAATTGGTCTTCTATTTGCGTATGGCTCATTAAGGCTGTTAAGTTCTTTATTCAATGAGCTTAGGGATGCCATATTTGCGAAGGTTCGTTACCATGCAATGCACCTTGTCGCTCTTGGTGTTTTCAAGCATTTACACACACTCGATCTTTCATTCCATCTAGATCGTCGTATCGGAGGAATTACCAGAGATATTGACAGAGGGACTCAGAGCGTCTCAACACTTCTATCAATCTTTGTATTTAATATATTGCCTTCATTTTTTGAAATTTGTCTAGTTATTGGGTTGTTGTGGGTGAATTACGACATATTTATTGCAGGCACTTCTCTTTTGACTGTAGTTTTTTATATTGCAATTACCCTGGCCATTACTACATGGAGAATGAAGTATCGTTACCAGATGAATGATATGCAGTCTGAGGCTAATACAAATGCAGTAGACAGTCTAATTAATTTTGAAACCGTCAAATACTTCAACCAGGAAGAATTCGAAGTTAACCGTTACGATAGCATAATGAATAACTGGGAAAATGTTGCCACTAAAAGTTTCACATCTATGACAGCATTAAACTTCGTACAGGGAGCTGTTATAGCTATCGGAGTCACTATTGTACTTATTTTAGCTGCCCAAGGTGTGGTCGATAAAGAATTAAGTTTGGGTGATCTAATCATGATACAGGCATTACTTTTGCAGTTATTTTTGCCTTTGGGGAGTCTGGGAATTATCTATCGCCAGGTTAAGCACAACTTTATTGACATGAATAATATGTTTGACTTGTTAGAACGATCATCATCGGTTAAAGATATGGATGATGCAAGTGATCTAGACATAACTAAATCTGAAGTTCAGTTCAAAAATGTTTCGTTCGCTTATCCTGGCAAGGATGAAGTATTGAAAGATATTAATTTTGTAATTAAACCTGGCCAAAGGGTTGCCATTGTTGGCGAATCAGGGTCTGGAAAGTCTACACTTGCTAAGCTTCTTTTTAGGTTTTATGATGTTGATGGTGGCGAGATAACTATAGACAAACAAAATATAAAGTCGTTAACACAGAGATCAGTACAATCCGCTATAGGAGTGGTTCCGCAAGACACAGTTATGTTTAATGAGAGTATTTATTACAACATTGCATATGGCAAACCTACAGCCACTATGGAAGAGGTTGATGAAGCTGCAAGGATGAGCTTTATAGATTCTTTTATAGGTAAGCTGCCAGATGGTTATGACACTATTGTAGGTGAGAGAGGACTGAAGTTATCTGGGGGAGAAAAACAAAGGCTGGCAATTGCGCGCGTGTTGCTTAAAAAACCTCCAATTTTAATTTTTGATGAAGCAACATCTTCGTTAGATTCATATTCAGAAAAAATGGTGCAAAAGGCGCTAACCAGTTTATCTAGTGAACACACAACACTTGTTATAGCGCATCGACTATCTACCATTGTCGATGCAGATTTGATTATTGTTTTAAGTAATGGAGAAATCAGTGAAAGTGGTACCCATAGCGAGCTCTTGAGTGCCAAAGGGCAATACTCCAAGCTATGGCAAATGCAAATAAATGATAATAATTAATATTTATTTGCTTAACCTAAAAGTTATTCTTACCTTGCAGTACTCATTCTATAATTATTGTCATGAAATTTAGCCTTAGTAGTACAGATAAAAGCGCACGAAGTGGAACCATAAGTTTTTCAAGAGGAGAAGTGCATACTCCAGCATTTATGCCAGTAGGAACCTACGGAACGGTCAAGTCAATGACCCCTGAGGAGTTAACAGGTATTGGTTCTCAAATAATTTTAGGCAACACATTTCACCTATCTATTACACCAGGAACAGAGGTTATACAAGGGCATGGAGATTTGCATGACTTTATGCACTGGGACGGGCCAATACTTACTGACTCTGGCGGTTTTCAAGTGTTCAGCTTAGGCGATATGAGAAAGATAAGTGAAGAGGGAGTTCAGTTTCAGTCACCTAAAGACGGTTCTAAAATTTTTATGGGACCTGAGGAGTCTATAAGGATCCAAAAAAAACTTGGATCTGATATCGTTATGATCTTTGATGAGTGTACCCCATACCCTGCAACAAAAGATATAGTAGATAAGTCTATGCAACTTTCATTGCGGTGGGCTACAAGGTCAAAGGATGAGCACGATAGACTTAACAACAATAACGCTATATTTGGCATAGTTCAGGGAGGGATGCATAAAGACTTGCGCATTCACTCTCTTGAGGGGCTACAAGAAATTGGGTTTGATGGCTTTGCAATCGGAGGTTTAAGCGTAGGTGAGCCTAAAGAAGAAATGCTTAAAGTTCTTGATTATTTACCTAATAAAATGCCAACAGATAAGCCGCGCTATCTTATGGGAGTGGGTACACCACAAGACCTTGTAGATGGAGTAGAGCGAGGAATTGATATGTTTGATTGTGTAATGCCAACACGGAATGCTCGTAACGGCTACTTGTTTACCTCAGATGGCATTGTTAAAATAAGAAATGCAAAGCATAGGCTCGATACCGGACCTCTAGATAGGAACTGTAAATGTTATGTTTGTAATAACTACTCCAAGTCATATTTACACCACCTGCAAAGGAAAAATGAAATTTTAGGTGCGAGGCTAAATACCATTCATAATTTATCTTATTACCAAAACTTAATGTCCGATATGCGTACAGCCATTGAGAATAAATCGTTCTCGTTATTTAAAAAGAGCTTTTATGACAGACAGAAATAGATTATTATTTTTTGTTGATGAGGGTGGGTTTGATGACTTTACCACTCTTTTCATTGAGATAGGATATATAGTTGATTTTGTAGATTCCCAACGAAAGGCAATCCAACTTGCAAAGAAAAACCAATATAGGGCTGTGGTTGCAGAGTTCAATTATAATCCAGAGTTCAGGGACCGCGTTAGCAATATTGAATCACTATTAGCAACTCTAGAAAGTCACTCCGTTGACCCTAATATCATAATTCTTTACGATAAAATAAACTTAATACAGTTTGAACAGTTAAAGAAGCGTTTCCGAATAAACCATTCTCTGAACTTTCCTATCAACAAAAAAGAGCTATCTTTGTGTTTTAGTTAGATTGCAATTTTTCGAAGTATTTGTCTAGAACTAGTCTTGCCAAAGGTGCAGCTTTTGAGCTTCCGCTACCGGCATTTTCTACAATAACTGCGATAGCAATCTGGGGATTTTCGATCGGAGCATAACCAGTAAACAGTGCGTGATCTCTTAGTCTTTCATCAAGCTGGTCTGCTATATATTCCTCTTCCGCATCAAGCCCGAATACTTGAGCAGTACCAGTTTTCCCGGCTAGTGTGTATTTAAGACCTCGATTGAGCCTTCTTGCAGTCCCTGTTGGGCTATAAATAGTTCTTTTCATTCCCTCTAAAACGTCTTCCCAGTTATGTATATCATTAATATTAATTTGTCTATGTGAGCTCGGTTGAGATATTTCAATGTCACTGTTTTCTTTTCGTATATTTTTTAGTATCTTCGGTTGTATGATTTTACCTCTACTGGCTAGTGCCGCTGTGGCAACTGCAAGTTGCAGTGGTGTGGTAGTTATGAAGCCCTGTCCTATACCAGAGATCAGTGTTTCTCCACGATACCATGGCTCATTTTTATTTATTTTTTTCCATTCCCTTGATGGCAGCACTCCGCCAAGTTCACCTGGAATATCTATACCTGTTTTTTTACCAAAATTAAAATATTTTAAATTATCATGCAGAATATCAATTCCTGTCTTGTCTGATAGGCTATAGAAGAAAACATCGCATGATTGAGATATTGCTTCTTCAACATCAACCCATCCATGACCTGACCTCTTCCAGTCATTGAATTTACGTTTTACATTGGGGAGCTTAAAGTAACCAGGGCAAAAGGTTTTACTTTCGTTGGTAATAATGCCATTCTCCAGCCCTGCTAGCGCCACCATTGGCTTTATAGTTGATCCTGGCGGATACATACCTTGTATGGCTCGGTTTAATAGTGGTATGTCTAGGGACTCCTGAAGTGATTGATATTCTAGCTGTGAAATGCCGTTAGCAAACAGATTAGGGTCGTAGTTTGGTGAGCTGACAAGGGTTAAAACTTCACCATTATTAATATCAACTGCAACTATAGATCCGCGCCTTCCATGAAGCAAAGATTCAGCCAATATTTGCAGGTCAATGTCAATACTAAGGTATATATCTTTACCAGATTTAGCTGCCTCAATTGTTTTCGTGTCTACAACCCTTCCAGTCACATTACGTTCAATTTGTTTCCTTCCACTGGTCCCATGTAAAAGAGTTTCGTATTGCCTTTCTATTCCACTCTTACCAACAAAAGATGTCCCTAAGTAATTGTGTTCATCGTATAAGGCCTTGTCTTGTTTACTCATTCTAGATACATAACCAATAACGTGAGAACTGGAAGAATTATTTGGATACCTCCTTCTATAATAGTGCTCAACTTCAACACCAGAAAATTGTTTATTTACTACAAAATTTGCAACCTCAGATTCAGATAAATTTATTTTAAGAGGTATATTATTAAACCTTTTATAGCGCTTTCTATTCTTCTTGTATTGACTAATATCGTCGCTATTTATTATTGCTAGTTTCTCAAGATTATTAATTGTATCGCTAACGTTTTTAACTTTTTCAGGTGTAATTGTGAGCATATATGAGAGTTCATTTGACGCTAGAACTTTTCCATTTCTGTCAAAAATTTTTCCTCTAGTGGGGATGATTGGCAGTACGCTCATTTGATTTCCTAGAGCTTCATCTTTGTATAATTCGTGCTGTAGAATTTGCAAATTGAAGATCTTAGCAAGCAAAACAATAGTCAGAGTAACAATGAAGAATATGCTAACTAAAAGCCTATTCGAAAATATTTTATTTTCTAATGCTGTGTTCTGTATTCTATCCATTGAGTATATTTCTAGTGCCGCAATTTGGTAAGTATAAATTTTACTGGCTGCCAAAATAAAGATGTAGTTAGCGGTACTAATAGGACAATCCAGCTAAAGTCTAAACCTTGAATTAGAATATGGATTAGTAGAAAAGTTAGGAGGTAGATAGCACTAGCTGCAAAGACATATATCTGTTGTGTGCTTATATTAGATACATAAAATGACTGTTTAACATTAATAATAAAAGCGCTACTTAATATCAATGCTAGAGCATTTTGGCCTAGTAAAGATCCATGCAATATATCAATTAACAAGCCGATAATCAGTGCTAAGAACAGTCTCCCTTTAGCTGTAAAGAAGATTATCCAGTATACATAGAAAATCAGAATCCAAAATGGTGAAGCCAGAAGTAGAATTGTTGGCAATGGAATACCGCTCATAATAAGAGCAAAGATAATTATTTTTAGTAGAAATTGGTATGGCCTATTAGTCTTCATTTTCTTGAGGTAATACTAACAAGTATTCTATTTCGTTGGTGCTTTGTATTGGTGCAAGAACAATATCCATCATTGGATCTTCTTTATGTGTCTTAACGCTAATAACTCTCCCCACAGGGTAGCCTTGAGGAAACTTACTCCCTAAAGCACTACTGACAAAAACGTCTCCTTCTACAATATCTTGATTTGATTCAACAAAGTTAACGATAATTTGATTACTTTTAGAAGCCTTGCCTCTAGCAATTCCTCGAACACCATTACGTTGATTTTTGACTGGAATAGAGTGTGTAGGGTCACTGATGGTTATTATTGTGCTATAAAGTGGTGTTGCATGTATTACCTGACCAATAACCCCGTCCGGACCAAAAGCAGCCTGGCCATTATTTATGCCATCATTCGAGCCCTTATTAATTACTAGTTGCTTCTTAAGTCTTGACTGGCTAATGGAGGTTATTTTTGCAAGAGTGAACTTCTCCTTATTAATGCTGTAGCTAGAATCCAACAGTTTGCTTAGTTTAGTATTTTCAAGAAGTAGGTTGTTGTATTTTTGAAGTGTGGTTTTAAGCTCAAGTATTTCTCTATTTAATTGCTTATTCTGGCTAAGTAAAATATCTTTCTCTGTGCCGTTCTCATCTATCCAAGAATATAGCTGTGAGGGCAAATTCACCAAAAAATATATTGGAGATATTAGTGTCGCAGCATGACTACGGAAATTGTCTAAATATGAAAACTTGTAATCAGATAATATTAAGAATATTGAGATAAAAACAGGTATAAAAAGTTTAAGAGACTTCATACGTTAAACCCATTATTTCTCCAAATTACGATTTTGACTATTCTTCTGCCAGGAGCCCCATGTTATGACGGTCAATCATATCCAGTGCAACACCGCCACCTCTTGCAACACATGTTAGTGGGTCATCAGCAACTCGAACCGGTAGATTTGTCTCTTGATGTATAAGTTTATCGATTCCATCTAGCAGAGCTCCGCCACCAGTTATTACTAGACCATTTTCAGCAATATCTGAGCTTAATTCTGGCGGAGTCTGTTCTAGAGCAGTTCTAAGAGAAGTCATTATCATAGCTAATGGTTCTTGTATGGCGCGTAATATTTCTTCATTTGTAATCTCGAAGCTAACAGGTATACCTTTAGCTACATCACGACCTCTGAATTCTATTTTTTTGACTGCATTTGATTTAAATGCAGATCCTACCTCTTCTTTTATCTGTTCCGCAGTTGCTTCTCCAATGATAATTCCGTGCTCTCTACGAATAAACTGTGTTATCTTGTCGTCGAACATGTCACCACCAACCCTGATAGAGTCTGAATATACTATTCCGCTAAGTGACATTATTGCGATTTCAGTAGTACCTCCACCGATATCAAGTACCATAGCACCTGATGCTTCATCGATAGACATTCCTGCTCCAAGTGCGGCAGCCATAGGCTCATCAATTAAGTACACATCTCTTGCCCCTGCACCAACAGCGCTCTCTTTTATAGCGCGCCTTTCGACTTGTGTTGCTCCACATGGAACACATATAAGAACCTTTGGGCTGGGAGAAAAAAATGAAGAGTTAAGCACCTTTCTAATAAAATGTTGAAGCATTTTTTCAGTGACTTTAAAGTCTGCAATAACACCATCTTTCATAGGTCTTATTGCTTCTATAAATTTTGGTGTTCTTCCAAGCATATTTTTTGCATCTTGTCCTACCGCAATAACTGTAGACTCTAGTGAACCTTTATCGTTGCGAATAGCTACAACCGAAGGTTCATTTAATACAACAGCACCGTCCATAAAAATTAAAGTGTTGGCAGTTCCTAAATCAATTGATAATTTTTGGCCTTTAAATAATCCAAACATAGATAAATCCTGATAATAATTGTTTAAAATGAAGTAGTTAACATAATACCATCTAGCATAATTTAGGCAACACTAAGTACAAAATAAATATATCTACAGATGACTAACAATCAAACAACTTTTAAACAGGGAGATGTTATAGAGAGCGTATTTAACGCACTTCAGTACATATCCTATTATCACTCCCCAGATTTTATTGGGGCGATGACTCAGGCATATGAAAAGGAAACAAACAAGCCTGCAAAAAATGCCATAGCCCAGATACTGATTAATTCTAAAATGGCTGCATTTGGCAAGCGACCACTGTGCCAAGACACTGGAATTGTAAATGTTTTTTTAGAGGTTGGGATGGATATTAGGTGGGAGGCTGATATATCTTTGGATGATATGATAAATGAAGGGGTAAGGTTGGCCTACACAGACCCAGACAACCCACTAAGAGCTTCGATAGTTTCTGATCCGCTTTTTACAAGAATAAATACCAATGATAATACCCCTGCAGTTATACACACTAAGATAGTTAAGGGTAATAAACTTGACATGGTTATTGCTGCTAAGGGGTGCGGCTCTGAGAATAAAGCTAAATTTACAGTACTGAGTCCTGATGATAACATCACTGATTGGGTGATTAGAACTATACCCAGTATGGGGGCAGGCTGGTGCCCTCCTGGTATTATAGGTATAGGAGTAGGTGGAACTCCTGAGAAGGCTATGCAGATGGCAAAGTCATCTCTAATGGAGCCTATAGATATGAACCAGTTAAAGGATAAAAAGTCACTATCTAAAATAGAGAATTTGCGTCTAGATTTGTATAATAAGATTAATGATCTTGGAATTGGCGCGCAAGGACTTGGAGGGTTAACTACAGTTCTTGATGTAAAAGTTAAAGATTACCCTACTCATGCCGCATCTCAACCCGTAGCTATGATTCCAAATTGTGCTGCTACTAGGCACGTACACACGGTTCTAGATGGGTCCGGAGTAGGGACATTACCTGAAGTTGACTTTGACATATATCCACAGTTAGATATAGATTTTTCGCAATACAAAAAGGTAGACCTAAACACCATAACTCGTAACGATATTGGGACTTGGAGTATCGGCGACACTTTGTTACTAAGTGGAACCATAATTACTGGAAGGGATGCAGCACACAAGAGATTAAAGCAAATGATTGATTCTGGAGATGGGCTACCACCTGGAGTCGATTTTAATAACAAATTTATATACTATGTCGGGCCGGTCGATGCTGTTGGCGATGAAATTATAGGACCAGCAGGACCAACCACAGCTACACGTATGGACAAGTTCACCGAGATAATGCTAGAGAAAACTGGAATATTAGGAATGATAGGTAAAGCGGAGCGTGGAGACTCAACAGCCAAATCAATAAAGAAACACAAAGCAACATACCTAATTGCAGTTGGAGGGGCGGCATATTTAATTTCAAAATCTATCAAGAAAGCAAAAAAAGTTGCCTTTGAGGATATGGGAATGGAGGCAATATATGAGTTTGAAGTTGAAGATATGCCGGTAACCGTTGCTGTGGACAGTAAAGGCAATAATATCCACAGTATTTTTCAAAATATACAAGTAACTAATTAGTTTGTACGCAGTAATATTTACCGCTGAAATTGGCTTCTTAGACGAGCAGTATTATGAAAAATCCAAAATGATTCGTGAAATCGCATTCAATCAATACCACTGTCAGAGCTATAATTCTACTTTCGAAGGCAACACAGAGATTACAGTTTCTTATTGGAATAGTCTTGACGATATCAAAAACTTTAAGAATGATAGTGATCACCAAGAGGCCCAAATGGTCGGAAAGTCTAAATGGTATAAATCCTACAGTGTTGAAGTGACAAAGGTTATTCGTCAATATAGCTACAACAATTCTTAGAGTATAATCTCCCCTTGAAGTTGGCCGGATGGTCGCTGGATGCTTTGCATCGAGAGGAAAGTCCGGGCTCCGTAGAGCGAAGCGCTAGCTAACTGCTAGGTGTGGCGACACAACGGAAAGTGCTGCAGAAAATAGACCGCCTATTATAGGTAAGGGTGAGAAGGTGCGGTAAGAGCGCACCGCGCATTTGGTGACAAATGTGGCAAGGTAAACCCCGCTTGGAGCAAGCTCAAATAGGGTGGCAACTATATTGCTCGTATATGCTACCGGGTAGAGTGCTAAAGATATTTGGTGACAAATATCGTAGATGAATGATCATCAATTACAGAACCCGGCTTACAGGCCGACTTCACTTTTTAATTGCGCTAGTATTGCACGGTCTAAGTTATTGTAATCTTTAAATTTAGTTATGTTGTGAAAGTCCTTACTTAGCAACTTCGTAATTTCTTCCTGCTGATTGTAGCCGTGCTCCAGCAATAAGTAGCCGTCCTCTTTAATATGATTTGGCGAATTAATAATGATAGATTTTATATCGTCTAAACCATCCCTTCCAGATGTCAATGCTAATATCGGCTCAAATTCAAGATCCTTAAGGTGTGGATCGTCATCAGCAACGTATGGAGGATTACAGACTACAAGGTCAAATTTTTTATTTTCGACAGTATCGAACCAGCTCCCATGTAAAAAACTAATATCAGACTTTGTGTTTTGTTTTGCAACATTAAGTGCCTCTACTGATAAGTCTGTAGCGGTCAATTTCCAGTTGTCTCGCTTATCTGCAATGCTTATTGCAATTGCACCACTTCCAGTCCCTAAGTCAAGTATATCTCTATCATCGTTTTCATCAAAAAGGTCGATTGCAATATCAACCAGAAGCTCTGTTTCCGGCCTAGGTATTAGAGTTGCTTCTGAAACTTTAAAGTCAAGATGGTAAAAACCTTTCTGTTGACTTAGGTATGCAAAGGGGACGCCTTTATCTCTTTTAGCTATCATTTCGTTTAGCTTGACAGCCTCTTTCTTACTTACTCTGTAGTCACTCGATGAAATTATAGAGGCTACGCTCCTCTCTAGTACCAAAGACAGGATTGGAATAATATCGGTAGAACCTTTTTTTAAATAGTCATTTACCGTGTTCAATACTTAAGCCTATTTCAGTAAATAATTTTTTTTTATAAATAAAAAATTGATATTTATATTTATGGATTTACAACACTATTTGCAGCTACGTTTTCATTATGACTAACGAGAGATGAGGCATCAGCGGTCCTTACATCAATTAGATTTTTAAGAGCGACGATAAGCCCTAATCCAATGAAAGCTCCAGGTGGCAGTACAGCCAATAAAGTTCCTTGATAGTTTTCAAATAAAGTAATGCTGAGTGACTCTCCAGCGCTTCCAAATAACAAGGATGATTGGTCAAACAATGTTCCATTGCCAATAGCTTCGCGCATTGCCCCTAAAAAAACTAAAACTACAGAGAAGCCAACACCCATCATTAGTCCGTCAATTGCAGATTTGTCCCAGGAGTTCTTACTAGCGAATGCTTCAGCGCGCCCCAATATTGCACAGTTAGTTACAATCAGTGGTACGAAAATTCCTAAAATTAAGTATAGATCATAAAAAAATGACTGCATTAATAGCTCAACTATCGTTACAAAAGACGAGATTAGTAAAACAAAAATCGGGATACGAACCTCCTTAGATATTTGCTTTCTAAAAATTGAAACAGTTACATTAGAACATATAAGTACAAAAGTTGTAGCAGCCCCGAGAGCTATGGCGTTAACAATGTTATTTGTGACAGCTAAAAGTGGGCACAAACCAAGAAGTGCAACTAGTGCTTGGTTATTATTCCAAAGACCGTTTCTTGTAATTTTTATGTAATCATCCATATAACTTAATTATATCAACAACTACACAACAAATAGCATATTCAAAACCCGATTATATAAATATAAAATGTAATTATTTTTTTGTTATGTATAAACTTTATTGGCTTATACTTGTGATAATTATTTTATTTGTCAACGAGATAGGAGATGTGATGAGGAGAGTAATATTTTTTTCTATTGTATTCGCAATTAGTGCAGTGTTGAGTTTATCTGCCCAAGCAAAGTATGAAGATGTAACAGGACTCTGGAAGACTTTCGACGACTCAACCGGGGAGCAAAAATCAACTGCAGAAATTTATATAGAAGATGGAAAGTTATTTGGCAAACTTGTAAAGGTTAGAGATGAAACTGCCGTTTGTTATGCTTGTGACGAAGACGATTCTAGATATAACAAGAAAGTATTGGGTATGACGTTCATAACAGATATGAAACTTAACAGTGATGGTGTTTGGGCTGACGGAGAAATATTAGACCCAGAAAATGGAAAAACTTATGACTGTGAGATTTGGCTGGATGGTGACGCTCTAAAAGTCAGAGGATATATTGGATTCTTCTTTAGAACCCAGCAATGGCTTAGGTAAAACATTTTATTTTAAAGTTTTAAGGTCAGGTTAATTTTATAGATGCTCAGTTTTATTTCGGGTTTTTTTCTAGGATTTAGCCTGATTCTAGCTATTGGGGCGCAGAATGCCTATGTACTTAAGTGCGGTATAAACAAGAAATACATTTTCATTGTATGCTTAATTTGCGCACTATCAGATGCAGTTTTGATTGTGTTAGGTGTTACTGGATTTTCCATAATTACTGAATCTTATAATTGGATAATAAGTATTGTTTTAAATGCAGGTATAGTATTTTTATTGCTATATGGCGTAAGAAGTTTTTGGTTAGCCTTTAATAAACAAGATGTTTTAGGTGTTGCTCCTGAATCTAATGACTCATTACTACAAGTTGTTGTAACCTGTTTAGCCTTTACTTGGTTGAATCCACATGTCTACCTAGATACTCTAGTATTGGTGGGTTCGGTGTCTGTACAGCATGGTGAAAATTTAGTTCAGTTCACTTTTGGTGCTATATTATCTTCATTCGTATTTTTCTATTCATTGGGTTATGCTGCAAGACTATTAACTCCATTTTTTAACAAGCCATTGTCGTGGAAAATATTGGACTTTATGATTGGCATTACAATGTTCGCAATTGCATACACCTTATTATAGTTATACAAAAAAAACTCTTTATATATGCTTCTTGTAATAAACGACTATTAGAATATTTATGTATATTTATGAGGTGAATACAAGTTCTTTATTTTTTATATGTCCATTAATCGTGTCTCCAGGTAAAAAATCACCAGAAAGAATGCTTTGGGATAGGGGGTTTTCAATTAATTGTTGAATTACACGCTTAAGTGGTCTCGCGCCATATGCAGGGTCATACCCCCTATCAATAATAACCTCAAGTGCTTTGTCACTCAACTCAAGATTAAGGCCTAGATCAATTAGACGTTTTTTAAGAATATCAATTTGTAAATTAGCAATTCCCTTAATTTGTTCCTTTTTAAGGTTATTAAACACCACAATTTCATCAATACGGTTTACAAATTCAGGCCTAAAGTGATCACTAACTATTTGAATTAGTTTTTGTTGTATATTTTTTCCAGGGTTCTCTTTAATAAGGTGTGAACCCAGGTTTGAAGTCATAATAATTACGGTGTTTTTAAAATCTACGGTTCTGCCTTGACCATCTGTTAGGCGGCCATCGTCCAACACCTGCAACAGGACATTGAATACATCATTGTGTGCCTTTTCTACTTCATCTAATAGAATAATTGAGTAAGGCCTTCTACGAACGGCTTCAGTCAAAAATCCTCCCTGCTCGTATCCTACATACCCTGGTGGGGCTCCAATCAGTCGGGCTACTGAATGTTTTTCCATAAACTCACTCATATCAACACGAACTATGGCTTGGTCTGTATCAAATAGAAAGTCTGCCAACGCCTTAGTTAATTCAGTTTTACCAACACCTGTTGGCCCCATAAACAAGAAAGAACCGTCTGGACGATTTGGGTCAGATAATCCGGCCCTGGATCTACGGACAGCGTTGGATATAACCTTAACAGCCTCATCCTGTCCAACTATGCGTTGATGAATAATGCTTTCCATTTGCAGTAATTTGTCTCTCTCGCCTTCCATCATTTTGTCTATAGGTATTCCAGTCCATCGTGCAACGACTTGTGCTATCTCCTCCTCTGTCACCTTGTTTTTAAGTAGCGTCATATTGTCGCTATCAATATTTTCAGCTTGAGTTATTTTTTCCTCTAGCTCAGGAATAATTCCGTATTGCAATTCACTCATCTTTGCAAGGTCGTTATTGCGATGTGCATTTTCAAGGTCCAGTTTGGCTTGCTCTAGCTCCTCCTTCAAGTGTTGAGTGCCTTGAACCAGCATTTTTTCCTTTTTCCATACTTCCTCTAGATCGGCATACTCTTTTTCAAGTCTACTTATAGTGTTTTTTAGTTCCTTAAGTCTCTCTTTGGATAATTTGTCTTTTTCTTTATTAAGTGCCAAACGTTCAATCTTAAGTTGAACTAATTTGCGATCAAGCTTATCCATAGATTCAGGTTTAGAGTCAATCTCCATACGGATTTGCGATGCTGCTTCATCGATAAGGTCGATAGCCTTGTCTGGCAATTGTCTGTCTGTAATATAACGTTGGGAGTAGGTTGTGGCAGCAATGATTGCAGGGTCAGTTATTTCCACACCGTGATGTACCTCATATTTCTCCTTTAGGCCACGTAATATTGCAATTGTATCCTCCTCAGTAGGCTCGTCTACTAGAACCTTTTGGAAGCGCCTCTCCAGCGCAGAATCCTTTTCAATGTATTGACGATATTCATCCAGAGTGGTTGCACCCATACAGTGAAGATCACCCCTTGCAAGTGCAGGCTTCAGCATATTGCCTGCATCCATTGCACCATCAGTCTTACCTGCGCCGACCATAGTGTGTAGTTCATCGATAAATAAAATCACTTGACCTTGCTCTTTTTCAAGCTCTTTTAGAACCGCTTTTAGGCGCTCTTCAAATTCACCGCGATACTTTGCTCCAGCAATAAGTGAAGCCATATCAAGTGATAGAACTCTTTTCCCTTTTATGCCTTCTGGAACCTCATTATTTAAAATACGTTGAGCTAGCCCTTCAACGATAGCAGTTTTGCCCACTCCAGGCTCACCAATAAGTACTGGATTATTCTTGGTTCTACGTTGCAGCACTTGTATAGCACGACGAATTTCACTGTCACGACCAATAACCGGGTCAAGCTTTCCATCTGCCGCCATCTGTGTTAAATCTTGCGTGTATTTGTTGAGTGCGTCTCTTTGTGTTTCTGCGTTCTGGTCGTTCACTGTTTGGCCTCCTCTGAGTTTGCCTATTGCGGTGCTTAAGTCTTCAGCATTTACTCCGGAATCTGTTAATATTTTGCTTGATTTGTCGTTGCTTTGTATTAGTGCCAATAAAAACAACTCAGTAGACAAATAACTGTCACCTTTTTCTGTCGCAAGTTTGCTTGTCTTGTTTAATAATAGTAATAAATTTTGTGAAATACTTATATCTTCAGGAGTTTTCGTTACCTTTGCAAGTAACTTAATCTGTCTTTCAATTTGTTCGTTAAGATTAATTAAATTAACTTTAGTTTGAGCAATTAAATTAGTGACGCTACCATTGTTATTACTAAGCATTGCTTGTAAAACATGCAAAGGCTCAATTACACTGTTTTTGTGTTTTAGAGCAATCTCCTGGCCCGAACTTAAATCTTGCTGAAATTGTGATGTTAATTTATCAATATTCATTAAATATTAGTTGTCTTTATATTATATTAATCACTATCTATGGGATGATTAATGCATTTCAAGGTTGTATATATAATATTATGTTAAATTTAGTACTTTTTGAACCAGAAATTCCTAACAATACTGGAGCAATAATTCGCTTATGTGCAAATATTGGTGCCAAACTACACCTAATAAAGCCGTACGGTTTTGAGATTACTGACAAGAGGCTGAGAAGGGCAGGGTTAGATTACAAAGAGATTATGCATTTAACGGAGTACGAAAACTTTGATGATTATCTATTAAAGTCGAAACCAAAAAGAATATTTGCACTGAGCTCTAAAGCTAGCAAAAACTACACTAAAGTGGAATACCATAAGGGAGACTCACTTTTGTTGGGCCCTGAGACCAGAGGACTTCCAAAACATTTGTTGGATGAATATGAAAGTATAACTCTGCCAATGCAAGATGGCTCAAGGAGTCTAAATTTAGCCAATTGTGCCTCTATTGTGGCTTATGAAGCGTGGCGTCAGATAGGTTTTATGGGCTCAAAGGATGCTTAAGTTATTAACAACTTTGTTGTTAATATTTCCGAGCCTTGTGATTGCAAATAGTTGCGTTGTTCTGTTGTATCATAATTTTTCACAAAGCACCCCAAAGAGCACCAGTATCAATCCTGAGTTGTTTGAACAACACCTTCAGTATCTTGAAGATAATAATTTTAATGTTTTGTCATTAAGTGAGATGGTTCAAGATTTGAAAAATAATAGTATTCCTAAAAAATGCGTAAGCTTGACTGCAGACGATGCGTATGTATCTATCTATAAAAACGCTTACCCGTTATTAAAAAAATATACAATCCCGCTTTCTGTTTTTGTTTCAACGGATTCCATAGATAAAAACTATAAAGCCATGATGAGCTGGAAAAATATGAAAGAAATGCAGGGTCAAGGTGTAGAATTTTACAATCACTCCGTAACTCATCCATATCTAATAGGTATGCCAACCGAAGAAAGAAGTTTTGAAATTATTCATGCCCAAGAAAGGCTTAAAGAGGAGCTCGGAGTCAATGAAAAAATGTTTGCCTACCCATACGGTGAAGAAGATATTGAGTTATTAGAGAATATAGAGAAATTGGGCTATGTTGGCTTTGGTCAACATTCTGGAGCACTTTCTTATGGCAATGATTTGTCCAACTTACCCAGATTTCCAATGACAGATAGGTTTGGCGACATGAAGTCATTTACAACCAAAGTAAACACTAAGGCTATGCCAGTTATTTATAAGAGAATAAACCCTGTTGTTGATAAAGATTCACCAATGCTAGAGCTTGAGTTTATTGAGTCAATATCAAAGTCAAAACAAAAACAATTTGCTTGTTACGTTGGTACAGACAAAGCATCAGTTAATTGGATTAGCGATAGTACTGTATCTATTAAATCTAACGAGACCTCATCCAGCAGGAGGTTTAGATACAACTGTACCCTCCCAGGTGATAAAAAAAATATATATTATTGGTTCAGCAAGCAGTATATAAACAACCAGAAAGGCTAGAATGATAGTCCTGTCTTATTAACTTAATAGTGTTAGTTTGTATGCATTATTAAAGTCTTTTATTGATACAACATTCTTTCCAGAGAGTTGTACTGTGTCAATGTTTACAGCGCCACTACCAGTTGCAACATGACAAACACTTTTTTCGCACTTAATAACCTCTCCCGGCTTATTTCTATGAGATATATCTACAACAGATGCAGAAATAATACGCAACACTTTGCTGTCAAATTTATCACTTGAGGCATGGGTTTGGGCTATCGGGTAGGGGTTAAATGACCTTATCTTTCGACAAATTTCAGTCGCGTCATTATTCCAATCAATCCATGACTCCGACTTCGCTAACTTGTTAGCATATAAAACACCTTCAATACTCTGAGTTATTGGTTTGGTATTGTCTAAATCTTGCAAAACTTCAATTATCGCTTGAGACCCTAAAATTACTAGCTTATCGTGCAATATTTGTGATGTATCAGTATCACTTATAGGGCACCTTTTCTCAAGCAGCAAGTCTCCAGTATCAAGACCCTCATTCATCTGCATTATTCCAATACCAGTCTCTGTATCGCCTGCCAGTATAGCCCTTTGAATCGGTGCTGCACCCCTCCATCGAGGTAATAACGAGGCATGAATATTTAAGCACCCATATTTTGGAGAATTGAGAATCTCCTTTGGCAATATTTGGCCATAAGCGCACACAACCATTACATCAGCTTCAAGTTCCGAGAATAAGGACTGAGAGTTATGGTCAACTAGAGTTTGTGGTTGATAAACATCTAGATTATGAGCGATAGCACTTTCCTTGACAGGGCACATAGTTAAGATACGACCACGACCCTTTTGACTGTCTGGTTGGCAATACACTCCAACTATATTGTGACCATGCTCTACTAGAGACTCTAGAGTGAGTCTTGCAAAATCAGGTGTTCCAGCAAAAACCACACGTAATTTTAGTGACGAATGCTCTGAACTCGCCTTTTGCTGCATTATTTCAAAGACTTCCTGGCGGCTTTAATTGCCTTCTTGACTTGTTGAGGAGATGTTGCACCAAAATGATTACGTGAACTTACAGAGCCCTCTAGAGAAAGAATATCGAAGACGCTATTATCGATTCGCTCATCAAATACCTGTAATTCTTCTAGGCTAAGCTCGCTAAGGTCTTTCTGGTGTTCTATTCCATATGACACAGATTTACCAACTATCTCGTGGGCGTCTCTAAATGGGACCCCTTTGTTTACAAGGTAATCAGCCAAGTCAGTAGCAGTGGTATAGCCTTTTTTAGTTGAGTTATACATATTATCACGCTTAGTCTCAATATTTGGGATCATATCTGCAAAAACGCGGATACAAGATTTTAATGTTTCAACAGTATCAAATAATGGCTCTTTATCTTCTTGATTATCTTTGTTGTAGGCTAGAGGCTGACCCTTCATTGTTGTAAGTAAAGAGAATAGGTTTCCATATACTCGACCTGTCTTTCCCCGTACAAGTTCTGGAACATCAGGGTTTTTCTTCTGTGGCATAATTGATGAGCCGGTACAAAAACTATCTGAGAGTTCTATGAAATTAAACTGAGCACTAGACCATAGAATAAGTTCTTCAGAGAAGCGCGATAAGTGCATCATTATTATGCTAGATAAAGAGTTGAACTCAATCACGAAGTCTCTATCACTAACTGCATCTATTGAGTTAGAGCTTATTGATTCGAAACCAAGTAAATCTGCAGTACGATTTCGGTCAATTGGATAAGTGGTTCCAGCAAGTGCAGCAGATCCTAGAGGCAAAGTATTTATACGCTTACGGCACTCTATAAGTCGTTGCATATCTCGATTCAGCATTTCAAAGTATGCCATCAAGTGATGACCAAAAGTAACAGGTTGCGCTGCTTGTAAGTGAGTGAATCCAGGCATAATTGTGGAATACTCTTTATCTGCTAAATTTAATATTGATAATTGTAATCGCTTAATGTCTTCCACTAATCCATCAACATTATCTCGTAAATATAGTCGAATATCTGTAGACACTTGGTCGTTTCGTGATCGCCCAGTGTGTAATTTTTTACCTGCATCACCACAGATATCAGTTAAGCGAGACTCAACATTCATGTGGACATCCTCTAGCTCTATATTCCAGTTAAAGTTGCCAGAGTTTATTTCATCTAGGATTTGGTTCAGTCCGTTAATTATTTTTTCTTTCTCGTCGATTGCTATTATCCCTACCTCACATAGCATGGTCGCATGAGCAATAGATCCTTGAATATCATATGGAGCTAGAATCTTGTCAAAGAGTACAGAGGCGCCAAAGACTTTAACGAAATCGTCTGTCGATTCACTAAATCGTCCGCCCCAAAGGTTGTTGGTTTTGTTATTCATAATTCTGCATTTAATTGTTGTTTAAGTTTTTTAGTAGAACTTGCGATAGCTTCATCTAGATACATCCAATAGTAATCATCAACACCTGCACCAATTATTTTATCTAATGTTACCCCGTAATTGTCGACTAGAATGATTGTTGGAAAGAAATCTACTACATAACTAAAGCTAAAATCACTCTGGGATACCTTTTCATTAAAAAAATCATTAATTTCATTGCTACTGCTAGAATCAATATGACGAATAATGATTTTTTTACTGTATTCATCAAGCTTTGCCATCGGGCTAAGTACATCCTCCTTTATTTTTTTACAATATCCACAGCCGGGAACTGAAAACATTATTAAAATAGGTGTTTTGTTTTTCCATACTTTCTGGGAATCCATAAAAAAATCTTCTGCCGGAGGTAGCAATAATCCTTCTGCCATGAGGCTATTCGCTGTTACTAGAAGTATTAGGAGATATTTTTTTAACATTAGTTATATTTTAATGTAAATTAGATTTATATGAATAAAACCATAAAAATTGCGACCAGAAAAAGTCCACTAGCTTTGTGGCAAGCTAATCACGTCAAATCGAGATTAGAGTCGCAACATTCAGACCTAAAAGTAGTACTAGTAGAAATGACTACTAAGGGTGACCAGATATTGAATTCACCGCTATCAAAAATTGGTGGAAAGGGTTTATTTATCAAAGAGCTTGAACAAGGCATGATGGATGGTAGGGCAGATATAGCCGTACATTCAATGAAGGATATTCCTTATCAATTGCCTAGTGGTTTTGAGATTGGCGCTATACTAAAGCGTGAAAATCCATTCGATGCATTTGTATCAAATAGATTCAACAGTTTGGAAGAATTACCCAAAGGCTCAAGGGTAGGGACCTGTTCTATGCGTCGTTTGGTGCAAATTAAAAAGGTGAGGCCAGACTTAACAATACTGGATTTGCGTGGTAACGTTAATACGAGACTAAAAAAACTTGACGATAACGAGTATGATGCTATTATTTTAGCTTGTGCTGGTCTAATAAGACTGGGCTTTGAGGACAGAATAAAGCAACAGTTGTCCGAGAAGGTTAGTCTGCCAGCAGTTGGCCAGGGAGCTGTTGGTATTGAAGTTCGCTTGAATGATGAAAAGGTTAAGAAGCTCCTAGAGCCACTAATAGATCAGGAGACGTCTATAAGAGTTTCTGCAGAAAGAGCATTGAATGCCCAATTAGAGGGTAGTTGTTCTGTTGCTATTGCTGCATATTCAACCATACACAGTGACACAATTAATATTACCGGATTAGTGGGTAGTGCTGAGACCGGAGAAATACTAAGGCAACAAATATCAGGACCAATCGGTAGTGCTGAATTATTAGGAATAGAGCTTGCTGAAGGGTTAATATCTAAGGGTGCAAGAGACATTTTGAAGGTGAAAATATGATTAAATTTATAGAGAAAAACGTGCTAATACTTTTGCAATGGGTTGGGCTATTTTTTTCAGTCGCACTATTCATTGTGGTTATTGCTCTAGGTTATTTCAGTTTTGAAAAAATTAACAAAACCTTTATAGATAAAGTTGAAATTCCGGTAATTGAATTTGCAAAATATCAAAACTTGTACAACCTAAATGTAGCTGATCTTGAAAATGATATAACAATTAAGAAAGAAGATTTAAATGTAGAAAAAAGTGATTTTGATAATAAATTTAATGCACTCATCAAAAAAATATCTAGCACCCTAGAGAAGCTTCCTGACGACATAATTAACAAGGATGACCTTAATAATAAGGTTGAAGTATTAGTTAAGATCAAATCAAGTCCATACAGCAAGGAGATCCAGCTAGCCTATGCATCTTCATTGGATAAGCTAACAAAGCAGATGACCGAATTGGATACACATGTAGATGTAGATGATTTTATTAAGTGGCATGATAAAGAGTTTGCCACTCAAGTTAACTCGCAAAAACAACAAAATTCACTAAAAATTAATGCAATGAAGGATGACAAGGTGACTGGTTTTGTTGCTCTAGGATTGGCGAGCGTTTGTCTAATTTTGTTTATGATGTTTGTTATGATGTTCATTATGCTTAGAATCGAAAAGAACACAAAAAATTAAGGAGTACATATGAAAGCGATTGGATACAATGGTTCTGAATTTGTTCAATTTGAGAAGAACCTTGATAACCCATCAAGTAGAGACCTTCTGGTTGAGATAAAGTCAATCTCTATGAATCCCATTGATCTTAAAGTTAAAAAAACTATCACTGATGATATTAATAATCCTGTCGTGTTAGGGTTCGACGCGTGCGGCGTTGTGATTGAAGTTGGTAATGACGTTACACTCTTTAATGTGGGGGATGAGGTCTTTTATTCTGGTGATATTTCCCGAGACGGGTCTAATGCAACTTACCAAATGGTTGACGAAAGGATAGTCGGAATAAAGCCTACCTCAATGACATATAGCGAGGCCGCAGCCCTTCCATTAACTAGCGTGACAGCTTGGGAATCTTTATTTCATCGACTAAAAATTACTACTCAAGATAAGGATAAAACAGTTCTATTGATTGGTGCAGCAGGTGGAGTAGGCTCAATCGCAATACAGCTCGCTAAAAAAATAGTTGGGCTAAAAGTTATAGCTACCGCTTCAAGGCCACAAAGTAAAGAGTGGTGCATGAAGATGGGAGCAGATAAGGTTATCCAGCATGACAATCTAGTTGATCAGTTCAAGGATGCAGAGCTTGAGTCGCCAGATTATATTTTATGTATGGGCAATCCGGATGATTACTTTGAGGAGATGGCAAATGTTATTGCACCTCAGGGCTCTATATGTCTATTAGCAAACGCATCTAAGAAGTTAGATATAAACATACTTAAACCTAAAAGTGTAACTTTGGTCTGGGAGATGATGTTCACTAGAGCCATGTTTCAAACAGCAGATATGATAAAGCAGCACGAGATATTAAATGAAGTATCATCAATGGTCGATGAAGGGAAAATAATAGGAACTGCTACACGTACATTGAGCCCTATAAGTATTGAAAACATCAAAGAAGCTCACAGTCTAATAGAGAAGGGAGATATGATTGGTAAGTTGGTTATTGAAAATTAAATCTTTAATCGAATAAGGCCTCTGTAAATTCAGATGGTCTAAAATTTCTTAGGTCGTTTAGTCCTTCGCCAACTCCAATATATCGTATAGGTAGATTTAATTCATCTGAAATTGCAAAAATAACACCACCCTTGGCAGTGCCATCCAGCTTGGTTACGCTCAGGCTTGTAAGGTTTATTGCTTTATGAAACTCTTTTGCTTGGTTAATAGCATTTTGTCCAGAACCACCATCTATGACAAGCATAGTCTCTTGAGGTAAGTTATTATTGATTTTCTTTAGAACTTTTTTAATTTTTTCTAGTTCTCTCATTAGGTTTCCCTGGGTATGCAATCGACCTGCAGTGTCAGCAATGAGTATGTCAATATTTTTTGCTTTGGCAGATTCATAAGCATCATAAATTACAGATGCTGAGTCAGCTCCAGATGACTGAGATACCACAGGGATGCCGTTTCTATCACCCCAAACCTTTAGCTGCTCGACTGCTGCTGCCCTGAATGTGTCACCTGCTGCCAGCATGACTGAGCTGCCATCATTTTGAAATGATTTTGCCATCTTACCAATAGTGGTAGTTTTGCCTGCTCCATTGACACCAACCACCAATATAACGAATGTCTCTTCAGATCCAACGTCAAGTGCCGTATCCTCTACTAGTAGTTTATTTAATTCCGATTTTAAGAATGAATACAATCCTTCAGAATCTTTCAAGGTCTTGCGAGAGGCGTTTTGGCGTACTGATTCCAAGACCTTGTCTGTAGTTTGGATACCAATGTCTGCAGTAATTAATATCGTCTCTAGCTCTTCAAGTAGCTCTTCGCTGATCTCTTTCTTTCCCAATAAGAGAGATGACAGACCATTTCCAAGGCTTTGTCTAGACTTACTAAGCTTTTCTTTTAGTGAGGTTGTTTGTTCTGGTCCAGAATTATTATCAGTTGTAGTGTTTTTCTTAAAGAAATTGAACATTCTATATTGTGATTATATTTACTAAGAAAAAGCCTAATTTTACTATTCTTTTTTTCCATTTAATTAATACTTCTATAATTGTATTATGATTAGTATTTTCACATCAGTCGCGCCAGTACTTGCCCTTATCATGATTGGTTACGTTGTTCGTAAGACGTTAATTCCAGATATGAATTTTTGGGACCAATCCAACAAGTTGCTTTACTGGGTATTGATGCCAACATTGCTGTTTTATCATACCTCCACCATTGACCTTGATAACGATACCTTTAGTAAATATGCTATAGTTATCTTGACTAGTTTTGGTATAGCAACTGTGTTGTCTCTGGTAGTAACAAAATTATTTAGATACGATGTAAGGGTTATAAGCTCAGTTCTACAGGGCTCTATTCGACATAACTCATTCATAGTGCTTGCTCTGGCAGGAAATTTATTCGGTACAGAGGCAATTGTTCTAGCAACTATAGGTATGGCAATTTTAATAGCAGCTTCAAACCTAGTTGTTGTAGGCATAGTTATAGGGTTGTTACGGAAAAAAGAGAAAGACGTTGATATTTTTCAAAACGTACTTAGTATTTTCATTAGTATAGTTAAGAATCCAATTTTGCTGTCAATTTTTGCAGGTTTATTATTCTCAGGCTTGTATGGCAACAACATACTGATATTACACGACACAATGCTACTATTAGGGAGTAGTGCGCTACCATTTATTTTGCTTGTTATTGGCGCTAATATGAAAATTATGCGACTTTCTAGTGAGGTTCTACCAATTGCAATAGCTGTATTAATTAAAATGATTTTCATTCCAATTGTATTGTTTTTTATTGCGAGATACTTCAATCTTACAGAGCTAGAGACTTCGGTAGTTGTTCTTTTTGGTGTCGTACCAACTGCAGCTTCATCTTACTCAGTGGCTAGGCAATTGGGTGGTGACCATGACTTGATGGCTGACATCATAACTGTCCAGACCTTGGTTTCATTTATCTCTATACCTTTACTTATTGGTTTCTTGTAAATTTATCAAATTAAATTCATAGAAATACAAATTAGTATTAGTAATTATTCGTTGATATGGGAAACTTTAAGTTACAAAGATGTAAGGCAGTATCTTATTTGAGATATATATTAAAGACTCAGTAGTTTTTTGAAAATCTCTAAAGAGATAATGCTCAGTACGGAAAGGACTGAACGTAAAAAAGATAGCGCAAGCTTGATGCTTGCGCTATAACGCTTCTAGTTATTATTGTTGTATATTTTTACCGATATTAACTAGGAAAGAAGCGAATGGACCCATATTACCCATAGCTTCACCCATAGGCCCTTTGAAAGACAGTCCACCGAAAGTCATATGGTACATTGGTCCTGATTCGCCAGTACCCATGTCAGCCCAACTACCCATATCTGCTGACATTAGGTAGTCAACATCATAGTTTAGGTTAGCTGTTTGGATGCTATCAAAAGCAGCAACCACTTTACCATTATTATCGATATGCATTTCAGCAGCAACATTAGCGTCGTCAACAGTAACTTGAAGGATTTTGTAGCCTCTACCAGCATCATTTGCGGCCCAACCAGACGCAACTAATTCAGCAGGTGTTGAAGAGGAATTGAATTCAGCAGCCATCTGGTCAGCACCAGCGTAAGCACCTAATGAAATCAATGAAGCAAGTGTAATTAGAATTTTTTTCATTTTTATCTCCTTTTTTGTTTTAGCACAACTATTTGAATTGTGTTTGAGTGAAATACCCAGCGCTGACATTATACATTAATTATATAATTGTTTTATAATAAATTAATATTGTTATTTACTTATAGTAAAACCTTCTCTATATTGACGTTAGAGATAAAATCATCCTGCCAGTTTTCGCCTAGTTTTTGTTCTGCAATAATTTCAATTGGGTACATTGGGATTACCCCAGTACTGTGTTTATACCTTGACAGTCCTTGCCTACAAGATGGGCAGGTTGTTAACATCTTTATACCTTTTTTTGCCTTTGGTTTTCCTGTCAATGATGTTAAGTCTTTCTTAATTTCTGCTTCTTTTCTATACTTAACCTGTTTAGCTATGTCTGTTCGAGATACTGCAAAAGTCCCTGCTTCACCACAACACCTATCATTACTAGTGACGGTTGTCCCCATTATTTCGCTAATAACAATATCCGAGTCCCTGCTCTTTATGGGGTCGTGGCATGGTGCATGGTAAAGATACTCTTCTGTATTGTTTTCTATCTTTACGTTATTGTCTAACAGATATTCATGGACATCTATTAGATTGGAATCTTTAAATATATCAGATAATTCGTAAGTTAACAGCTGATCTATGCATGTTCCACAAGAAGTAATTACGTGCTTAATGTCAAGGTAATTTAAGGTGTTAGCTATACGATGGAAAAGTACACGGTTTTCAGTAGAAATTTCCTTACCTTTCTTTTCAAAACCAGCTGAAGTCTGAGGGTAGCCGCAACATAAATAGCTAGGTGGTAGCACTATCCTAGCACCTTGCTCATATAAAAGCGCAATTGTGGCTAGACTGATCTGGGAATAAAGTCTCTCTGATCCGCAACCAGGGAAGTAAAAGACGCTGGGAGAATTAGAGTTTGATTTTGTTGGGTGCCTTAGAATCGGGATAGTGCCGTTGTCATTAATTTTTAACAATTCTCGTAGAGGTCTTAAGCCTGTGTCGTTTGGCAATGGCTTATCTAAAATTGTCACCAACTCAGTACCAAATGTGGGCCTTCCAACTGTCTTGTTAGGTTTTTTCTTTAAAAAAGGTCTACTTATTCTGGACGCAATGTTTTGTATCTTATAAATATAATCAATAAGGAATTTCTTTGTAATATTTATTTTCCAAGGTTTTTTCATATTTAGATATGACATTGATACCCTAGAGGCAAGGTTGCCGTGTAGTTTGTTCTGATTGTTGAGTATGCTCTTCATTTTTATAGAGACATCACCAAAATCAATATTTACAGGGCACGGGTCTTCACAGAGATGACATATTGTGCAGTGATCTGCGATATCGCTAAACTCATCAAAGTGATTTAGTGAAATGCCACGGCGTGTCTGTTCCTCGTATAAAAAAGCCTCTGATATTAAATTAGTACCAATAATTTTATCTCTTGGAGAGTAGAGCAAATTAGCCTCAGGCACATGTGTTGTACAGACATCTTTGCATTTTCCACAGCGCAGACAAGACTTAACCATATCGTTGATCTCTCCAATTTCGCTACTCTCAAGTATTAATGCTTCTTGTTGAACAAGCCTGAGAGATGGAGTGAATGCATTTTCTAACCCACTGCCAGGCATAAGCTTGCCTTTATTAAAGTGGCCATTGGGGTCAATTTTATTTTTATACTCTATAAAGTCTTGTTTAAACTTGTCAGACAAGTATTGGTACTTTGTTAAGCCAATACCGTGTTCACCTGAAATAACTCCACCAAGACTTTGTGCGAGACCCATGACCTCATCAACAACCCTCTCAGCATAACTAAGCATAACTGTGTTATGCGAGTGAACCGGTATATTTGTATGAACATTACCATCACCTGCATGCATATGTATCGCAACGAATAAGCGCATTTCTCGGTACTCTTTATGAATTGAGTGCGCCATATTGCGAGTACTAGCGAACACTTCCCCCATCAATAAATTATCTAAAGGTTTAGAAAAAGACTTTTTATAGGAAATAACCTTTTTTCTAGTCTGGATTGCCTTAAAAATAGACTTTTTATCTAAACTATCTATATCTTTTTGCCATTCATCAAAAACACTATCTAGCAGCACAATAGCATTATCTATCTTACTTTTAATAAGGCTTGAGTCAGGCGTAATAGTATTTAAGTATTTTCTTACCGACTCTAAGGTTTGTAATTTGTTTTCAATGGACAGTCGTATGTTGATCTTTTCTATGCTTTCACTATATTCGGCTAATTTGTCCAAAGGTATTACTACATCTTCATTTATTTTGAATGCGTTTGTATGTTTAGCTATGGCAGCAGTGTTGGAACGATCTTTCCAAAAAACCTGTCTTTTTTGGTGTAACTTTGCTACAGCGCATTCGCCATCTCTGTCGCGAGTTATTTGTATGATTTTATCTATATGGCTGTCAAGAGAGGTTTGGTTATTCGAACTTATATCAACCAAAAGGATCATCTTTGGGAGTTCAGGTCTGTTTGCTTTAGTGGTATAGTTAACAGCCTTAATGTAACGTTCATCAAGGTGCTCCATTCCGATTAAATCAATGTCAGGGTTTTCGTCAACACTTTCCTTTACAGCTACTATTGCCGATACTGCTTTTTCTAAGTTATAACCAAAAAATTCAAGACACAACGTGTTAATGCATTCCAAAGGCTTATGAAGGATAAATTCAGCTGAAGTAATAATTCCATCGCATCCCTCTTTTTGAATTCCAGGCAGACCATCTAAGAATTTATTAGTTACATCTTTCCCTAGACCACTTTTTCTAAACTGATCGGTCTGTATAGTCAGTATTTCAGTTTTAATGACTGATTTAGCATTCGAACGTAAATAATTAATCTCAAAGCTTACTGTTTTTTTGAGTTGTATTTTATCCAGGTTATGTTCAATTCTTTTAACTTTGATCCAGTCACCGTCAGGCATAACCATCTTCCATGACAAAAGGTTGTCAATTGTTGTGCCCCAGCGAAGCGCCTTTTTGCCTCCCGCATTCATCGCCACATTTCCACCAATCGTGCAAGCATCTTGTGACGTAGGGTCAACAGCAAAAACCAAACTATTACTAGATGCTAGTTCACTCACGCGCTTAGTAACTACACCCGCCCCTACATTAACAGAAGTAACACCTTCATGACTTAAAATGTCATCAATAAAGCTAATTTTCTCAGTATTTATGACAGCTGTTTGGGTCGATAACGGGACTACACCACCAGTATATCCAGTCCCACCACCACGAGGAATTATTGTCAAACCTAACTTAATACATGCCTTTACAATTTTTGCAATTTCATTCTCATAGTCAGGCGTAATTACTACTGCAGGGTATTCCACTCTCCAATCAGTTGCGTCAGTAGAGTGAGAAGAACGAGACAGGGCATCAAATCTGATGTTGTTTGAATTAGTAACCTTGAGTAAGGTTTTCTTTATACGTTTTTTATTTTGAACAAAGTTATCTAGATACTTCTTAAAATTTTCAACGGCTGACTCAGCATTTGTAATTAATTCGTGAACTTTCGGGTTGTCATTAGCTCTATTTTTTATTAAATCTAGACGAGAGTATAGGGCCCCAATAAGTAATTTGCATCTACCCTTGTTATTAATTAAGTCATCTTGAAGGTATGGGTTTCTATCTATTACCCACATATCTCCTAGAACTTCAAATAGCATTCTAGCACTTCTTCCTGTATTACGATTAAGCCTTAACTGATTAAGCAACTCCCAGGCATCTTTTCCCAAATATCTACAAACAATTTCTTTATCTGAGAATGAGGTGTAGTTGTATGGTATTTCTCGATACTGTTTCAAGTTTATCTGAGTAATTTAGGTAGAAGACTATTTTACTATAGTAGTATATATTGGGGTCTTTATAAGGCAAAATAATCACATTGCAGGTTTTATAGAAAGTGTAGCCTAGTATGTATAATTTATAGATACCATTATTCAAAATTTATTGGAGTTTTTATGTTGTGGATTAAGGCCTTTCATATTATTAGTGTTATTACATGGTTTGCTGCTTTGTTTTACTTGCCTAGACTCTTCGTTTATCATTCTATGAGCGATGACAAGGTTAGTATCGAGCGATTCAAAGTGATGGAACGGAAACTGTATGTGGGTATTATGATGCCTAGTTTTGTTCTTGCCAGTGTGCTCGGTGTTTGGATGCTATATGACTATGCTTGGACACTTCATTCTCAACAACAGTACTGGCTACATACAAAATTATTGCTGGTAGTGCTGCTAGTCATATACCATTTTTATTGTGGTCACCTAGTTAAAGTTTTCAAGTCTGATCAGAATACAAGGTCAGATACGTTTTACCGATGGTTTAATGAGTTTCCAGCATTAATTCTAGTAGCAATCATAATTCTTATAGTGGTTAAGCCGTTCTAGTGACCTAAGAAATAGTTAAATTGTTAGTTTCTAGTTAGCTTCAAGTAGCTTTGTGCAATAGACTCGTATATAGGTTGTTTAGAAATTTGCTTAGAAGACATGCTAGAAATTAATGAAATGATAATTGCTGGCAACAATAAGTTAAGCGAGTTAGTCATTTCTAGAACTAGAAAAGCGGATGTAAGTGGTGTTCTTATTACGCCACTTAGATAAGCAACCATCGCCATAATTAAAACTACTTGTGGAGTTATCTGTGAGTACATTTGTGAAATCTCAGCGCCAATACCGGCCCCAATAGAAATACTAGGCATAAATAAACCACCAGCTATTGTAGATAGGAATGAAGCCAATGTTGCTATGTACTTATAAACTATAAACTCTATCCCAAGCCTCTCTCCGGAAATAATCATTATTGTTTCTTTACTTCCGGTGCCAGCAATTTGGGTTCCTGATATGTAATTCAAAGTTGCCACAACTGACCCCATAGCTATAGCTAGTGCAATGGTTTTCTTGGCATCTCCAAACATAAATTTATTGATAATAAATAGCGCTGATTTGGCGAAAATTCCACCCAAAATACCACCAATAATAGCTATAGGTAGTAACTGCCAAATCTGTGTTAGTTCAAATGAAAGTTCAGATAAATCATTTAAATACAGACCATCAGAAAAGAAACTCTCAAAAAACAGATATATAATTCCACAAATAATAGCGATAAGAACTAGTGCCTGTTTTTTTAGATTCCTGCCAATCTCCTCGTAAGCGAAAAGAAATCCAGCAATTGGAGCGTTAAAGGTTACTATAAGACCAGCACTTCCGCCTATAGCTATAACGCTATGTATTAATAATTTACGTTTTAGTTTAATAAAGGTTGATAAATTATAAAATATTGACCCAGCTATATGTACGCTTGGACCACCAAACCCTACCGAAGCACCGCCCAGCATGGCTAATGCCACAAAAATAATTTTAACTATAGCAATCTTAAAAGAAAGAAGAATTGATCGAATTCCTTTGTTTCTTGAATCTGTCGCAGCTATTAATTGAGGAATGCCACTCCCGCCAGCGAATTTGAAATATTTTTTGTCAATATAAACTATCAAACCAAATATTAACGGGGCAGAAATAAAAGTAAAGTATGCAGTTTGAGAAGCAAAATCCTTAAAAACATCCTGCATATATGTGCTAACTTCTATAAAAAGGTAAATCGTTATTACAGCAAATATGCCTGCAATCAATATGGCTAGGTATGTTTTTGGTTCCTTGGGTAGTTGCTGTAGAATGTATCTACGCATCTAAACTTTTTTTGAGCTAAACAGTCCTGTTGAAAGGTAGCGGTCTCCTCTATCCGGCAAAATAACCACAATCGTTGCGTTATTTACATTTTTTGATAGCTCTATTGCTGCGGCTGCAGCTCCTCCAGACGATGGTCCAACGAATATTCCTTCATTGGTAGCAAGGTCACGTGACATTTGCTCTGCAACAGATAGAGATACCTCTATTATTGAGTCAACTTTAGAAGCGTCATAAATCTTAGGTAAGTACTCAGTCGGCCATTTACGAATGCCCTGAATTTGAGAACCATCATCAGGCTGCACTCCTATAATTTCAATATCTGAATTTTTCATTTTTAAGTTACTTGAAACACCCATAATTGTTCCAGTGGTTCCCATAGCTGAAACAAAATGCGTAATATTTCCATCAGTATCATCCCAAATTTCTTCAGCAGTTGAGTTTATATGTGCGATGGGATTATCCGGATTGGCGAACTGGTTAATTTGTTTGCCTTTACCCTCATCTTCCATCTTCTGTGCCAAATCTCTAGCACCCTCCATGCCCTCATCTTCTGACACTAAAATTAGTTCAGCGCCGTAAGCCGTCATCGCGTCTTTTCGTTCTTGTGAAAGGTTTTCCGGCATTATTAGTACCATTTTGTATCCCTTAATGGCGCCAACCATAGCTAAGGCAATACCAGTATTGCCACTTGTAGACTCTATTAGTGTATCGCCAGGCTTAATTTCTCCTCTATTTTCAGACTGAGAAATCATGTTGAGTGCAGCCCGATCTTTGACAGAGCCTGCAGGATTGTTTCCCTCCATTTTTAGGAGGACGATGTTACTGTTATTGGGATTAAGTCTTTGTAATTTAACTAAAGGAGTGCCCCCAATGGTCATTTCAATGGTTTTATAATTCATACCACTCCTATAAAAAACTAAGAATTTCTTAGCTAAAAGTTACATATTGCTAAGAATTGCATCCCTCACTTCTTGCATAACAGGGTTGATATTAATCATATCAGAATCACATTGAGAAATTGCAGTATCGGGATCTTTTAAGCCATGCCCGGTCAATGTACATACAACCTTTGACCCTTCTGCTATTTTACCATTTTTTATATCTCGAATCGCTCCTGCAATTGAAGTGGCAGATGCTGGCTCACAAAAAATACCTTCTTTTTCTGTTAGTAATTTTTGCGCACTTAATATCTCTTCATCAGTACATGAGTCGAACCAACCACCAGACTCTTTCTGAGCGTTCCATGCAAGGTCCCAGCTTTGTGGGTGCCCAATCCTTATAGCGGTAGCTACAGTGTGTGGATTATCAACCATTGAACCTTTAATGAATGGAGCCGCACCAGCCGCCTGATAACCAACCATCTTCGGGGTATTGTTTACTTTTCCGTACTCTTTGTATTCCGTATATCCCATCCAGTGGGCAGATATATTTCCGGCATTTCCAACTGGCAAGCAGTGGTAGTCTGGGGCAAATCCAAGCTGTTCTATTATCTCAAATGCTGCAGTTTTTTGGCCTTGTAATCGGTACGGGTTGATAGAGTTTACTATGGACACAGGGGCGTGCTCTGAAACCTCTTTGACTAGACGCATTCCATCATCAAAATTACCTTTTATTTGAATAATAACAGCGCCATGTATCATTGCTTGTGCTAATTTTCCTAGGGCGATCTTTCCTTCAGGTATAAGTACGAATGCTTTAATTCCAGCCCTAGCTGCGTAAGCAGCTGCAGCTGCAGATGTGTTTCCAGTAGATGCACAGATGATGGCCTTTGATCCAGACTCAACGGCCTTGGTCACTGCCATTGTCATGCCTCTATCTTTGAACGATCCTGTAGGGTTTAATCCTTCATATTTAATGTAGATGTCTACAGCTTTTTCTATCTCTCTTGGAATGTTATCAAGTCTAATTAGAGGTGTATTTCCCTCGCCAAGACTAATAATTCTTGTGCTTTCACTTACAGGCAACCTGTCTTTGTAGTTTTCTATTATTCCAGTGTATCTCATAATTATATTAATTCCTATTTAGTTAAGTGTTTCTACATGGATAATTTTAACTACCCCTTTGACAAAATCATGTTCCTTAATATTGTTAACCGCCTCAGTAATATCACTGGTCCTTGACTTGCTAGTTATAACTGCAACATGAGTATTCATGCCGTCTATTTTCTTTTGAATTACGGATTCAATTGATATGTTATGATTTTTTAGAGTAGAACTAATGCCATCCAATACATCTGACTCGTTAGATGTAACAAATCTCAAATAAAAAATACTTTCAATTGAGTTGTTGTTCTTGTTTGTAAACTCTTTTAACTCTTTCCAGCCAAGGATGTCATTATTAACTGTGCCGTTCATTATATCTAAAAGGTCTGCTATTACAGCAGATGCAGTGGCATCAGAGCCTGCACCAGCTCCATAATACAGAGTTGTTCCTACAGCGTTTCCATTCACAAGTACCGCATTCATAACCCCATCAACGTTAGCGAGTAGTGTAGTTTTTGGTATCAGGGTAGGGTGCACACGCATCTCTATTTCATCATTAATTTTTTTTGCGATTCCTAGGTGCTTTATGTAGTACCCAAGGTCACCAGCATATGACACATCCTCACCTTCGATTTCACTAATACCTATTGTAGAGACATTGTCAAATTCTAATTTGCAGCCAAAAGCCATCGAACTAAGGATGGCGAGTTTGTGCGCAGCATCAATCCCTTCGACGTCGTATGTAGGGTCAGACTCTGCATAGCCAAGATCTTGTGCTTCCTTTAATACGTCATGAAAGCTTCTTCCTTTATCGCGCATCTCAGTAAGAATAAAGTTACCTGTGCCGTTAATGATTCCAGCGACAAGCTCAATCTTGTTAGCCCCGAGGCCTTGCTCAATTGATTTTAGAATTGGGACTCCTCCAGCCACTGAAGCCTCAAATAATAGGTTGGTGTTATTCTCTTTAGCAAGATCTAGCAGTTCATTTCCGTGATTTGCGATTAAAGCTTTATTTGCAGTGATTACGTGTTTGCCGTTTCTAATAGCTGCCTCTATCAGTTTTTTAGGTAAATCAATTCCGCCAATAAGTTCCAGAATAACATCAATATTTGGATTATTTACTACCTCAAATGCGTCTTCTGTTAGTAGAATGTTTTTCGTAGAACAGATAGTTTCATCATTAATATTTTTTACAGCTGCATGAGCTATATTTATTTCTGAACCTGTACGCCTTTCAATAGTTTTTTTGTTGTTGTTTAGAACGTTTACGACACCGCCACCAACTGTGCCCAATCCAAGAATACCTATATTCATTGTATAACTAATATTGATTTAAATGCGATATTATACCAACTAGCTAAAACTTCACGTGGTGAAAAAACTCAATATCAATCTAAACTAATCATTCACGAGGCTTAGAAATGTTTGTTCAAAAATATTAAGTCCTTCCTCTAATATATCGTCCTCAATAGTTAGAGGTGTTAGGATTCTGATTACGTTACCCCTAACCCCACAAGAAAGCAGTATTAGGCCATTACTTGCGGCAACTGAAACCATGCTTTTGGTAAGCTCTGTGTTTGGTGAGCTGGGGTCTCCATTCTCGATTAGTTCGCAAGCAATCATAGCACCTGTATTCCTAACATTGCCTATGATGTTAGGGTATTGTTGTTGTATACCTTTAAGCTTGTTTGTGACTGTGTTACCAATTTCATTTGCCCTAGATACCAAATTTTCACCTTCAATTACATCAATTGCTGCTAGTGCAGCTGCGCAAGAGATTGGTGATCCGGCATATGTACCTCCAAGACCACCCGGCAGAGGCTTGTCCATGATTTCTGCTTTACCTACAACTGCAGCCAAAGGGTATCCTCCAGCAAGTCCTTTAGCCATAGTTATTAAGTCTGGCTCAATCTGGTGCCTTTCGCATGCAAAGAATGTTCCTGTTCTTCCAAAACCAGTCTGTATTTCATCAACAATTAGCAATATTCCGTGTTTGTCGCATATATTTCTCAATTTTTTCAAAAAACCTTCTGGCGCCTCATAAAAGCCGCCCTCACCTTGGACAGGCTCAATAATGATTGCTGCAATTTTTTCTGCCTCAATACTTACTTTAAAAATATTCTCTAGGTAATTTAATGAATCTTCTGAGCTAATGCCGTGATACTCGATTGGGAATGGTGCGTGGTATATGTCGTTAGGGAAAGGGCCATACCCATTTTTATAAGGCGCAACTTTGCCTGTTAATCCTAAGCACAGGTTGGTTCTTCCGTGAAAGGCGCCATTGAAAGCAATAACTCCTGGTCTATTAGTAGCAGCTCTTGCAATTTTAATTGAATTTTCAACTGCCTCTGCTCCAGTGGTAACGAAGATAGATTTGGCGTTATTTATGGGTGATTTTTCTACAAGTTTTTCAGCTAGTTCAATTGCGTTTTTGTAAGGGGTTACCATAACACAGGTGTGGCTAAAATTATCAACCTGCTCTTTAACAGCGGCAACAACTTTTGGGTGAGAGTGGCCAGTATTCACTACCGCAATGCCAGCTCCGAAATCAATATATCTTTTTCCTTCTTCGTCCCAAAGTTCGGAATTAAGGCCTTTATTAATAAATACAGGTATAAGGTTTCCTTGCCCACGAGCAAAAACATTGTTCTTTCTTTCTTGAAGTTGTTGGTTTGTCATATTTATATCTCCAGTATTATTAATTTTTTGTTAACTCAAACCGCCCATGCAAATATATTTTAGTTCTAAAAATTCATCGATCCCGAAGTGTGACCCTTCCCTGCCTAGTCCAGACTCCTTGACCCCTCCAAACGGTGCTACCTCGTTAGAAATTATTCCTGCATTTACTCCAACAATGCCGTATTCCAGTGCCTCAGAAACACGCCACACTCTCCCAATGTCACTCGTATAGAAATAAGATGCAAGTCCAAACTCTGTATCGTTTGCCATAGACACTGCCTCCTGCTCAGTATTGAACTTAAAAATGGGAGCAAGAGGGCCAAATGTTTCTTCAGTAGCTACCCTCATAATAGTAGTTGCATTAGCTATAATTGTAGGCTCAAATAGTGTACCACCTTCCTTGTATAGCTTTCCACCAGCAACAATTTCCCCTCCATTCTTAACGGCATCATCAATATGTTGCTGAACTTTTTTTACAGCATTTTGGCTAATGAGTGGACCCTGATTAACTCCTTCTTCTAGTCCATTACCTACCTCTAGTGATTTGACAGCTTCTTTAAGTTTTTCTATAAATTTGTCATAAACTCCAGATTGGACTAGAATTCTATTTGCGCAAACACATGTTTGGCCAGCATTACGGTACTTTGATACCATTACGCCTTCAATAGATGCATCTAAATCAGCGTCATCAAAAACTATAAAAGGAGCATTTCCACCCAACTCCATGGAAACTTTTTTCATAGTGTCAGCACAGTTTCTAGTAAGAATTTTGCCTACCGCAGTAGATCCTGTGAATGAAAGTTTTCTTACTATATTGCTATCAGTTAATGTTGTCCCAATGTCTTTAGCGTTTGTTCCAACAACAACATTTAATACTCCTTTTGGAATTCCAGCTTGATCGGCTAGCTCTGCAAGTGCGAGCGCACACAGAGGGGTTTCAGAGGCTGGCTTTATAACTACTGGGCAACCAGCAGCAAGTGCAGGTGCACACTTTCTTGTGATCATGGCTATAGGAAAGTTCCATGGTGTAATAGCTGCTACAACCCCTATCGGCTGTTTAATAGCTATAATTCGGCGATCATTTGATGGGGTTGGTATTATATCGCCGTAGGTTCTTTTACCTTCTTCAGCAAACCACTCAATGAAAGATGCACCATACACAACTTCACCTCTAGCTTCAGCCAAAGGTTTTCCTTGTTCAGTAGTCATTAAAATGGCAAGGTCTTCTTGGTTTTGCATGATTAGATCAAACCATTTCTTTAAAATTACAGCTCTTTCTTTTGCAGTTCTATTGCGCCAGTCAGACCAAGAACTGTTAGCTGCTTTGATGGCTTTGTTGGTTTCAGCTACTCCCATTTCTGGCAATGTGCATATAACCTCTTGTGAGTATGGATTTATTACTTCAAAACGATCGTTCGAATTTCCTCCAATCCACTCCCCATCAATATACCCAGCTGTTCTTAATAGATTATTATTTGTTAGCATTGCTATCTTCCTTTTAGTTATTATTTATTTATAAAATTATGATTGTACATATTCTTTTTGTTTCTGGTACTTATTAATCATAGCAGCACTAACAACTCCTATAGAGACCAAGCCAATTAATATAGTAGATACAGCATTGATTTCAGGAGTAACTCCAAGCCTGACCATGGAATATATTTTCATGGGTAGGGTTGTAGCCCCAGGCCCAGATGTAAAACTGGCTATAACAAGATCGTCTAACGACAATGTAAAAGATAGTAACCATCCAGATACAACTGCAGGCATTATAATCGGCAGGGTTACAACAAAAAATGTTTTTAATGGCGTACAACCAAGGTCCAAGGCAGCCTCAGTTATGCTGTCATCGTAACTCGACATTCTTGATTGTACGACGACTGCTACGTAACACATTGAGAATGTTATATGTGCTAGAGTTACGGTAAATATTCCACGGTCTATAGTCAGTGCCACAAATGTCAGTAACAAGGATAATCCAATGATCACCTCTGGGACAACCATGGGGGCATAAATCATTCCAGAAAATAAGGTTCTACCTTTAAAGCTACCGAAGCGTGTTATCACTATACCGGCAATCGTGCCAAGAAAGGTAGCAACAGTTGAAGAGATAAATGCAACTTGAATAGTAACCCATGTAGCATCTTTTATAGATTGGTTATTGAATAGCTCTGTATACCACTTGGTTGAAAATCCAGCCCAAACAGTTACAAGTTTAGATTCATTAAAACTAAAAATTATTAGCAGAACAATAGGGATATACAAAAAACTAAACCCTAATATTAGAGCGCATAAATTAAATTTTGTGAATTTAATCATGAAATTGCTTTCTCTTGACTTTTTTGGTAATACATTATTGGCAAAATGAGCATCGCTAGCAGTATTACGGCAACTGCTGATGCTAACGGCCAATCCCTATTTGAAAAAAACTCGATCCACAAAACTTTACCAATCATTAAGGTTTCTGTGCCTCCTAGAAGATCTGGTATAACAAACTCTCCAACTGCCGGGATAAAGACCAAGAAGCATCCAGCTAAAATACCTGGAATTGATAGTGGAATTGTTATCTTCCAAAAGGTTTTAAATGGTCTGCAACCCAGATCTGCAGCCGCCTCTATTAGGCTTCCATCCATCTTTTCAATATTTGCGTATATCGGCAAAATCATGAAAGGTAAGTATGAATACACAATGCCGATATATACTGCAAGGTTTGTATTCATAATAGTAAGGGGCTGGTCTGTAATGCCAAGACTTAGTAACATTAAATTTAACAACCCTTCGGTTTTTAAAATGCCAATCCATGCATAGACCCTAATTAGAAAAGAAGTCCAGAAAGGTAAAATTACCATTAGAAGTAGTAAGCCCTTCCATCGAGTTGGAGCCTTTGTTATTGAGTAAGCGATTGCATATCCTATCACTAGAGTTATAAGAGTAGAGATAAGTGCAATCTTTAAGCTAGATAGGTATGCATTTAAATACAGAGAGTCTTCAAGAATAAAAACATAATTATAAAAACTGGCTTGAATTGTCGGCCAAAATGAGCCATCCCAGTGAAAAAATGAACTAAATGGAGGTATCGCAATTATTGGTTCAGCAAAACTAATTTTTAATACAATTAAAAATGGAAATAAAAATAAAATCAATAACCATATATATGGCACAGCTATAACAGCGTTTCTACCATTAAAGATATATTTAGATAGCATATTATTTTTAATATACAAGAGTTATTCCGTCAAGACTACAGCAGATTTCGATGACCAGTGGAGATAAACCTCATCATTCCAAGTTATACTTTTCTCAGACGTTCTTTCTCGGTTAGCTCTAATTACGCTAATCATATTTCCATTAGGTAACTTGACATGGTAAGTTGAGAAGCTACCACCATAACCTATGTCAATAACAGTTCCCTTTAAAATATTATATTTATAGTCTGGTGGCGATTTAAAAATTTCAAGCTTTTCTGGCCTAACAGCTAGCCAAATTTTAGATCCATTCTTAGCATCTATTGATTGAGATGAATAAACAATAGACTCAGAGTGCTCACACTTGAGTTTAGTGCCTATATCATCGAATCCTTTATATATACCTTCAAAAAGGTTAACGTTGCCGATAAACTCAGCAACACTTTTTGTGGCAGGGGCTTCATATAAATTATTAGGAGTAGAAACCTGGATTACGTTGCCAGAGTCCATAACTCCAATCCTACTTGACACAGTCATGGCTTCTTCTTGATCGTGTGTAACAATAATAAAGGTTATCCCTAGTTTTTCTTGAATATTCATCAGTTCAAATTGAGTTTGTTCTCTTAGACGCTTATCTAGAGCACCCAACGGCTCGTCAAGAAGTAAAAGCTTTGGACGCTTTGCTAAACTCCTAGCTAAAGCAACACGCTGACGTTGACCACCGGAAAGTTGGTTAGGTTTGCGTTTAGAAAATTCTGTCAGTTCAACCAACTCAAGCATTTCATCAACGCGTTGATTTATCTTATTGGATGGCAATTTATCTTGCTTAAGTCCAAATGCAATATTTTTTTCAACGGTCATATGAGGGAACAGTGCATAAGACTGAAACATCATGTTTATTGGCCTTAAGTGTGGTGGAATATTAGATATATCTTCTCCCTCTAGAAGAATTCTACCATTTGTTGGTTTTTCAAAACCAGCCAACATTCTAAGTAGCGTAGTCTTTCCACACCCAGATGGACCTAGTAATGAAAAAAATTCATTATTAAAAATATCAAGGGTAAGGTCGTTTATTGCAGTAAAGTTACCAAATTTTTTACTAACATTTTGAAATTGAATGTAAGGTTTGTCGCTTGATAATTTAGTAGTCTCTGATTCTATTTCATTCATCTTTGTTATATTAATAAGATACTACTCCGTGACTATTAAGCCACGGAGTAGGTATAACACATGTATTACTGACCAGTTGTAATCTTAGTCCAAGTTCTCGTTACAGTGCGCTGTGTTTTCGCATTGTAAGTTGGAGACGTATATAGTGTCTCTAACACCTCAGGGGTTGGATAAACAGAAGGATCAGACAAAAGGTCTGGTTCAAGTAGAGGTTGAGAGGCTAAGTTGCCATTTGCGTACCATACATAGTTGGTTGCAGTAGCTATTTGCTCAGGAACCATTGTCCAGTTGATAAACTTATGTGCATTGTCTGCGTGTGGAGCATCTTTAGGAATAGCTAGCTGGTCGAACCACATAAGTGCACCCTCTTGAGGTACTGTGTATGCAATTTCAACTCCATTGTTTGCTTCAGCCGCTGCATATTGAGCCATAAATACATCTCCTGACCAACCTGTAGTCAAACAGATGTCTCCATTAGCGAGAGCATCTATGTACTGAGAAGAATGGAATTTTTGAATATACTGCCTAACTGGAGCCCATACTGCCTCAGCTTTTTTCAACACTTCTGGGTCTGTAGTAGCTGGATCTTCACCAATATAAGATAACGCCATTGGTATCATTTCTGTAGGTGCGTTAAGTACATGGATACCGCAATCTGCAAACTTAGAAACAACATTAGGATCAAATATCATTGCAAGAGAGCCGGTAGGTGCGTTAGGCATTCTATCGTTGATCTTGCCAATGTTATATCCGATTCCTGTGGTGCCCCACATCCAGTTAACAGAGTAGTCGTTTAATGGTCCGTAACCGTCAACCCTTTTTTCAACAACATCCCACATGTTGCCTATATTATTTAATTTTGACTTGTCCAGTTTCTGAAAAACTCCAGCCTGTATTTGTCTAGCTAAGAAGCTTGCTGAAGGCACAACAACATCATAGCCTGATCCCCCTGCTAATAATTTGGCCTCTAGTATCTCGTTAGAATCGAAGGTGTCGTAAACAACTTTGATTCCTGTTGCTTCAGTAAAGTCAGAAAGAACCTTTTCATCTATGTAGTCTGACCAGTTATAAACATTAACCACATTTTCATTTGCAAACGCGCTATTGAAAGCAAAAGTCATAGTGCTTGCAATAAGTGCTACTCTAGTTATTTTTTTCATATTTATTCTCCTTTATTTTTTTTATATCATTTACTTCTAATTAAAGCGTTAATAGAAGTCTTACTTTTGGTTAGCTCAAATTACACCTATTTATAGGCGCTTTAAATATGAGCTATACTCAAAATCTGTTATTGTTTCACCGAATCTTTTAATTTCTGTTTCTTTTATGCACTTGAAAGAATGCTGAAACTGTTTACCAAAAAAACTTTTTACTACATCCGAATTAACTGTTTTGTCTAGCGCTTCTCGCCAATCTACACTTAGTACTGATGGGTGTTGTTTGTGCGCATTGCCAACAGTTTCTTCGTCCAATTCACAATTATTCTGTATGCCATAAAGAACACTTGCTAGTATAGATGAAAAAACTAAATAAGGGTTTGAATCAGCGCCAGCTGCTCTAAACTCAAGCCTAGTCGACTCTTTTTCTGCCATTGGAATCCTTATAAGTGCTGTCCTGTTCTCATTTCCCCAGCTCAGAGTCGTTGGGGCCATTGTTGTGTCTGGTAAGAATCTACGATATGAGTTTGAATGCATAGCATAGA
>Ga0206681_10000075_pt1 | contig 65298 bp, 72 predicted proteins | sample M150012015metaG_FD_161048 | JGI IMG/M metagenome (GOLD analysis project Ga0206681, IMG submission 161048) | Ammonia-oxidizing marine archaeal communities from Monterey Bay, California, United States - M1 500m 12015 | ecosystem: Environmental > Aquatic > Marine > Intertidal zone | place: USA... | reverse complement strand
ATGTCATCCCACTCATCCTCCTTCATACGCATCAACAGATTGTCGCGTGTAATACCTGCATTATTTACCAAAATATCTACTGCGCCATATGTTTCAACTATATTGTTGATTACATCACTAATCTGATCATTGTTTGTTACATTTAGTGCCATACCCTGACCGTTTATACTGTTTGTTTTTAGAGTGGCACTTATTGCATCCGCGCCCTTGTCGCTTGTAGCGGTACCGATAACGGTTGCACCTGCTGAACCTAGTGAAAGAGCGATTGCCTGCCCTATACCGCGACTCGCCCCTGTAACAAGGGCTATTTTGCCTTCCAAGTCATTAATCATAATATTTCCTCAATGGTTTTAGCAACACTATCTGAGTCTATCAAAGCGTTGGCAGTTAAAGACTTTTCTATCCTTCTTGTTAGTCCTGCCAATACCTTTCCTGGGCCAGACTCAATCAGTTTTTCAGCCCCCATACTGTGTATTGATTTTACAGTGCCAGTCCATAATACAGGTTTATGTAACTGAGCCACAAGCTTATATTTAATGTCATCAATATCACTAGCAACTTTAGCATCAAAGTTATGTATTACATCGACATCGCCCATTTTGAATTCTGTTTCATTGACTGTTTTAGAAAATTCAATAGCTGCTTCAGACATTAATGAGCAATGTGATGGTACACTTACTGGCAACAATAGTGCTCTTTTAGCGCCCGCCTGTTTCATTGATTCACATGTCAACTCAACTGCACCCTTGTTGCCTGCGATGACAACTTGTCCTGTAGCGTTGAAGTTCACAGCCTCGACTATGCCCTCTCCACTGTACTCATTACACACAGCAACAACATCCTCATCACTAAGTCCCAGAATTGCCGCCATCGCACCTACACCAACGGGTACTGCCGACTGCATTAATTGCGCACGTTTTTTTACTAAGCTTATGCCATCGGTAAAAGATAACGACCCTGAGGCAACGAGAGCAGTGTATTCACCCAAACTGTGACCAGCCATACAAACTGGAGACAGGTCTATTTCATTTGACAATACTTGATATGTTGCATAGCCAGCTGCTAACATGGCAGGCTGAGTGTTCTGTGTTTGGTTTAGAGCGTCAGAGTCTGTCTGTGATAATTTCCACAAATCAAAACCTAGAACATCACTTGCAAAAGAAAATGTATCCTTAACTACAGGGAAATTCTCAGCTAAGTCACTAAGCATGCCTACCGATTGTGATCCCTGCCCTGGAAAAATAATTGCGTATTTCATAAATAATTAATAGATTAAATTGTGTTTATTTTAATTAATAAAAAAGCGCCCAAAGGCGCTTTTCAATATAAGTCATTCTGTAGCCTAACTATGCAACTTGTATAGAAACATACTGGCGCATGAATTTACCCTTCTTAGCAAAAACAACTTTACCGTCTGCAGTTGCAAACAGGGTGTCGTCTTTACCCTTACGTACGTTAGTTCCTGGATGGAACTTGGTGCCCCTTTGGCGAACCAAAATATTTCCAGCTAAAACTGCCTGACCACCAAATCTTTTTACTCCAAGACGCTTTGATACGGAATCTCTTCCGTTATTAGTACTACCGCCTGCCTTTTTATGTGCCATGGGTTAATCTCCTATGCCTTAATCTTTGTTATTTCAATTTCAGTAAAAAGCTGTCTGTGGCCCTGCTGTTTCATTGAATGCTTGCGGCGACGGAACTTAAGAATGTGAACCTTTTTACCTTTGCCTTGAGATATGACCTTGGCCTCAACGGTTGCCTTTGCGACAGTTGGTGCGCCAATCTTAACATTATCACCATCTGCAACCATAAGAACCTCTTTAAAGGTAACTTTTTTGCCAGGCTCTACTTCTAATTTTTCAACCTTTAAAGTAGTCCCTTCAGAAACTCTAAATTGTTGTCCACCGGTTTTAATAACTGCGTACATAACAAATCCTAAATATATTCGCCAAAAAGAAAGGAATTATACTCGAACAATGTATCAATTGAAAGAGCGTTTTGGTTAAACTTTAAGTATAATTTATGTTTTTATTTTACTTGGATTATTAGGAATGATTATATTTGAAACTAACATGGGCAATATTCATATAAAAGTTGATGCTGAAAAAGCGCCTGTCTCTTCTCAAAACTTTATTGACTATGTTAATGACGGTTTTTATGATGGTACTATTTTCCATCGAGTAATAAACAACTTCATGATTCAGGGTGGCGGATTTAGTGAAGATATGGTGCAAAAGTCGACTAACGCTGAGATTGAGAACGAAGCTAAAAATGGCTTGAAAAATAACAAATACTCAATAGCTATGGCAAGAACAGCGGCACCTCACTCTGCTAGCTCTCAATTCTTTATCAACACCTCTGACAATACATTTTTAGACTATCCAGGTCAGGATGGCTGGGGTTATTGTGTTTTTGGTGAAGTGACAGAAGGTCAAAGCGTTGTAGACCACATTAACAATGTACCAACAGGCACAAGATCTGGCCACGGCGATGTACCAAATGATGCAGTTATAGTTAGCAAGGCGTACTCAGAATAACTGCCACTAACATTTATATAAAACACCCAAGTGTCTAAGCACGCCGAAAACGATATCTCTGAAAAAAAGGTACTTATAACTTCTGACCTGCACCTTGTGCCTGACGAGGTAGACCAGAACCAACCTTTTATAAAGTTCTGTCAAAACGAAGCTTCAGAAGTTGATCAGGTATTTATACTGGGAGATCTATTCAATCTATGGCTAGGTGATGACTTGTCTATACCAAAATATAGGAACGTTATTGACTCCCTACAATCTTTGAGTACGAATACTGATGTATTTATTATGCCAGGCAATCGTGATTTTCTGCTGGGAAAGCAATTTGAAATAGATTCTGGATGCAAACTGCTGACCGAACCGTACTTACTAAAATTAAATCGCAACAATAGTTATGTCCTAATCCATGGAGATACTTTGTGTACAGATGACACTGAATACCAGCGGTTTAAGGCCTTATTGCAGCACCCAATTACTAAATTTATTTTTTTGAACCTTTCAAAAAAAATGCGCCTGAGGCTTAGTGGCCAATTACGCAAAAAAAGTATTGAGGCGCAAAAATACAAGTCACCCGAAATAATGGATGTTAACAACAATACTGTTGATGAGTTTATGGCTAAATATCCGAACGCGAATTTGATTCATGGACACACTCATAGACAAAGAGCACACAAAACTGAAAGCTACAAAAGGTATGTTTTAGGCGACTGGTATGCAGGCAAAGGTAACGCAATCAGGCTAGGAACTGAGTTAGAGTTTATTGAAATTAACTGACAATTCACTGATATCGATATTTGTTGCCCTTAGGGTTATCTTGTCGTCTAGTTCTGTTGGTGTTTTTAATTTAATCTGAGTCAACATTCCTAAACTTGGAATAAGAACTAAAGCCTTGTCACCTCTAACATCAACAATGGTCCCTTCTCCCTGCCAGCTTTTATTTTGTAATAGGTATAAACACTTGTAATGTTCGTTGCTAGAGCGAACAGTTCTAGTTACGCTTGGCATTGCTGAGTTAATATCACTTACTATTTGCTTAATTTGGGCTTTATCTTGGGTATCTTTGCCATTAATAAAGCATGACAACTGTTGATGCACTAACAAATCCAAGTAGCGCCTTAGTGGACTAGTTACTCTCAGGTATGCACCAAGGCCTAAACCAAAATGAGGCTTGTTATTAGTTGAAATAGCCGACCTCTTGAAGTGCTTTGTAGATCTAAAAGATTCCGAAAGGGTTAGGCTATCTGAGTTGTCTAGTATCTCTTGTGGAAAGTCACCCTCATCCTGTACTGCGTAGGGCATAACAATATCATTATCGATCGCAAACTTTGCAACAACCCTGCCAGCCAACACCATCATCTCAGCTACAAGCTCACGACTTGGACTATAACTTTGTTGTTTTATTGAAACCGTATCATCTTTCAGCCTTACATCAACATTCGGCAAATCAAGACTGATAGCGCCATTTTCTTTCCTGTACTTTTGGTGTAATTTAACAACTGCACTTAGTTTAGATAAGCTTTTATCGGAATCGATTAATAAATCAGCATCTTCATAACTAATCTTTTTCACTTTGATAATACTTTTGATAATTGATATATCAATAATATCATCACCATCTATGCTGAATCCAATGGACAGTGCGTTGGATGCTTCAGTAATACCTAGGGCACAAAGATGGGTTATAGATAATGGAAGCATATGAATTACCTGGTCTGGCAGGTAAAGATTAGATGCTCGCATTCGGGCATAAATATCTAATTCAGATCCAGACTCAACCACAGAAGATACATCTGCAATATGAACCCATATTTTATCGCCATCTATACTTATTGCGTCATCCGCATCGGCAGATCCAGAATTATCAATAGCATAGCTCTCCAAGTATGTTAGGTCGACTCTTTCAATTTTAATGCTTTCAATATCATAATCCTCATCCTTGGGTATGTTGTGTCGTTGTGGGTATGGATTAAATGAATCCTTGTAATAGTTAAGCTTTAGTAATAGTTTATGTGCCTCAACTGAAGAATTTTCTATGCCTAATAGTGATAGAACTTTCGCATGCTTTGACTTATTCAGTGCAACCTTTTCAATAGCTTGAATATGAATCAAGTCACTGTCTTCAAAGGTATTATTGTTGATATTTTCAATGCAGCTATTTAAACTCTCTGCCTCTAATAGTTCAGCTTGTCTCTTAGCTTTAATGTTATAAACTTGTTCATTGGGTCTAACAAATGCCTTATCTTTTTGCCAATAAACGTACAAACCATCCTCAACTAATAAATAGGAATTCCATGCACTCTGTGGGTTAAATTCATCGAACAACCATTCAGTAATCTCTTGCAGAGATAAGGTCTCTCCCTGAAACTCATCCAGAATACTGAAGTCTGCTGAGACCTCAGTGTTCTTAACGTTTAGGAATTGGGGATGAATGAAACGAAAATCTTTTTCACGTACCTTGATAGTCGACCCATCCTCAAATAGAATTTCAAATTTGTGGGTGGTTTGATTTGTAATTCGGGCCGGTTTACCCTTATAGGCGACTAACGCATTAAGCAAGTCGATTCTACTCTGATTCTAAAGTTTCTTCGTATGCAGATGAGTCCATCAGGCTATCAACACTTTCAGATTTAAATTTAATCAGCCAGCCATCATCATAGCAACTTGAATTTATAAGTTCTGGCTCATCCTCCAGTGATTCATTTATTTCAATCACTTCAAGATTAGTAGGTGCATACACATCACTTGCCGCCTTTACAGACTCAACTACACATAGGTCATCTCCAGCTTGGGCTATGTCTCCATCACCTGGCAGTTCAACAAACACCATATCTCCCAGTAACTCTTGAGCATGATCAGAAATACCTAGAGTATAGGTGCCATCGCCATTATCTATAATCCATTCGTGTGTCTGTGTATATTGCCTATCGTGCCTAACTTCACTCATATTTTCTCCTGAAATTTTGTGTCAAAAAAACTAAACCAGTACCTTATTGTTACGCACAAAAGGTGGTCTAACTATTTTAGCAAAAACCCACTTATTGCGTATCTGAATTTCACACATTTCTTCACTATCTAATGGCACCCTGGCAAGTGCTATAGCTTTTCCTATGGTCGGTGAAAAGGTGCCAGATGTTACCTCGCCCTCGCCATTACTGGTTCTAACAATTTGATGGTCACGTATAACCCCTTTACCTTCTAGAACAAGACCGACAATGTTATTTTTAACACCCTCACTCTTTAAATTTTCTAGAGCCTGTCTGCCAATAAATTGTCTACTCGAGTCAGATAGATCTACAGTCCAACTCAGAGCTGCTTCTAGTGGTGACACATTCTCACTCATCTCTGAGCCATACAAGCTCATACCTGCCTCTAATCGCAATGTATCACGAGCCCCCAAGCCGCAAGGTAATACACCAGCATCATGTAGCATTCTCCATGTAAATTCAGCTGCCTTATTGGGTAGCATTATTTCAAAGCCATCCTCACCAGTATAGCCTGTCCTAGCAACAAATAAACTACCAATACTTGCAGCATTAAATGGCTTCAAATTAGAACAAATTTCCTCAACACCTGGGATAGCATCATAAACCTTTTGTCTTGCATCTGGACCCTGAACAGCTATCATGGCCAAGCCATTCTGGGCTTCAACAGTGATATCAAATTTTTGTGCTTGTAGATTAATCCAATCAAGATCTTTTTCTGTTGTACTGGCATTTACAACTATACGAAAGTATTCATCGTTTAAGTAATACACAATCAGGTCATCAATGACACCCCCTGATTCATTAAGCATACAGCTATACAGAGCCATTCCTTGTGTTTTTAACTTACCAACATCGTTAGCTATAAGTTGTTGCAAGAATAACTTTGCGCCAGAGCCATTTATATCTACTGCACACATATGCGAAACATCGAACATTCCTGCACCAGTTCGAACCTGACGATGCTCTTGTATTTGTGAGCCATAATTCAACGGCATCTCCCAACCCCCAAAATCTACCATCTTGCCGTTGGCATCAATATGTGCTTGATATAGTGGTGTACGCTGCATAAGTATTACTGCTTATCTTGTTTTATATACTTACTGATAAAAATAACAGTAATAATTATCAGTATTATGGTCAACCCCATAGTTCCAAATAACTTGAAATTTACCCATGACTCTTCTGCATTCTGAGCCTGTCTACAAATTATATCTATAGCAGTTGTTTGGCAATCAATATCACTCAACTCAATCTTGGGGTCTATTGAAGTATTATCGAATAGCTTTTTTCTTGCACTCAGTGCCTCATTAACGAAGAAAGCATTAACAATTGATATTCCTATAAATCCAACACCCCAAATCCATGTTAGTCTACTCCATACCTTATCAGGCAGCTTCAACTCTTTGCCCATCATTCTTTGTAGAATAGTTTTTTTACCAATATAATTACTACCAATAAGAGTGACTGCAAATACCACATACAAAACACTGACCTTCCACATAACAAATGCAGGATCCCTTAATGCAAGAGTAACACCACCAAGAACAATCAATAGACTAAAAGTAATTAGATGGCTATTTTCAAATTTTCCGGTACTATAACGGCCAACCATCAACTGTAAGAAGGTTGCACCAATCATGGCATATATGGCAGCATAAAGTCCCATAGTTTTATAGATAATAAAGAATAGTACTATAGGAAAAAAATCAAATAATAGTTTCATATTTTCTCATTCTAAATGCTCTTTTGAGCAAAAAACCTTGCCGTTCTGGACGATAGCTTCATCTTCGGGTATGTGTGTTTTGCAGACACTACATTCGAGCATCTTATTACTGTTTGGTTTCTGTTTATCTGCAATTTCTGCAGGTTTCCTGAATTTTTTTATTATGCTAAATCCAACCCAAACAATCAGCACAATCACGACTAATTTAATTATTCCCATAAGTAACTACTTGCTAACTTATTATATTAAGTAGGGGGAATTTTACCTTGTAAAGAAATATATTTTTCCATATTTAAATACTACACCAGCTAATTAACTAGGCAGGCATTTTATACTTATAAAATGTATAGGTGCCGCCAACAAACCACTACTAATAATAGGTTTCTTAGTATATAATTTCCTCTTCTTCGCATACCCTCGCCCGGGTGGTGAAATTGGTAGACACACAGGACTTAAAATCCTGCGGCTTCACGGCCGTGCCGGTTCGATTCCGGCCCCGGGCACCATTATATAACTTATATTTTCATTCTCGTTGACTAAACGGTCAACAAGGTGTAATATTGCGTTTTTTACAAATATTGTGTGCGTCACTGAATATGCGTATACAATCTAGATATACTGTTTGATAACAATACTAGATATATTTAATAGCTACTAGGGCTAAATTTAAATATGCTTGGTATATTTTTTTTAAATGTATAGAAAGGGTTATATGAGTAAAGATGAAACACTCGTACAATTTGATAGCGTTCAAAAAAGCTATGACGGAGAGGTCCTTGTAGTTAAAGACTTTAATCTAAAAGTTGGGCAAGGCGAATTTGTAACAATGTTGGGCCCGTCTGGTTCAGGCAAAACAACATGCCTGATGATGTTAGCAGGATTTGAACCCGTAACCAATGGCGTAATATACCTAAACGGCAAACCAATAAATAATGTTCCTCCGCACCAAAGAGGTATTGGCATGGTATTTCAAAACTACGCCCTTTTCCCTCATATGACTGTTGCAGAAAACCTTTCATTCCCATTAGAAGTTAGAAAAATCAGTAAAAATGAGCGGGAAGATAGAGTAAAAAAAGCTCTAGATATGGTCAGATTAGGAAAATTTGGTAATCGCCGTCCAGCACAATTATCAGGCGGTCAGCAGCAGCGAGTCGCAGTCGCTAGGTCTTTAATTTTTGATCCGGCACTAGTTTTAATGGACGAACCACTTGGCGCACTTGATAAAAATTTGCGTGAACAGATGCAATATGAAATCAAGCACCTTCATGAAAGCCTAGGACTTACTGTCATGTATGTTACGCATGATCAAACTGAAGCATTAACGATGTCAAACCGGATCGCTGTTTTTGACGACGGAGTGGTTCAGCAGTGCGCATCTCCATCTGACCTGTATGAAAGACCTAGCAATGCTTTTGTGGCAAACTTTATTGGAGAAAATAACCGCCTAATGGGAACTGTAAAAGCCATAAATGGTGATAAAGCCACAGTTAAGACTGACTCTGGAGATATTGTAGTTGCTACAAAGGTTAACGTTAGTGCAGTTGGTGAGAGAACCACACTGTCTCTAAGGCCTGAGCGGATTTTTATTTCTCCTGCAGAAGACAGAACACCGAACACATATTCAGCCATAGTAAAAGAATTAATTTACCATGGTGACCATATTCGTACACGCTTTAGTGTGTGTGGAGATGACGATTTTATCGTCAAAATTCCTAATTCCTCTGATATTACTTCTTTAGCTCAAGATAAAAAAGTAAATATTGGTTGGATGTCGGAGGATTGCCTTGCACTTGACGGATAGAGCAGGCATTTATTATTTATAAAAGGAGAATAATATGAATAAAGTTATAACAAAAGCACTAATAACTAGTGCTGTATCAGCGGCAGTGATAGCTGGCTCAGTCCAGGCAGCATCAATCACCGCTGTTTCTTGGGGTGGTGCTTACACCAAATCCCAAGTTGAGGCTTACCATAAACCATGGGCTGCTGTTTCAGGAAACACAATTGTATCTGAAGACTATAGTGGTGGATTGGCAGAAGTAAAAGCTCAAGTCGAGGCAGGCAACGTGACATGGAATTTAGTTGACGTTGAATTGTCTGACGCTGTTCGTGGTTGTGACGAGGGTTTATTTGAAACAATAGACGCTAGTACACTCCCTGATGGTGCCGATGGTAGTTCTGCTGCTGACGACTTTTTACCTGGTACGGTGACTGAGTGTGCTGTTGGTAATATTGTATGGTCAACTATTGTTGCTTATGACGGATCTAAGATGAGTGGCGTTGAAACAATGGCCGACTTCTTCGATACTGCTAAGTTCCCTGGAAAGCGTGGTCTACGTAAAGGACCTAAGCCTAACCTAGAAATGGCATTGATGGCTGATGGCGTCCCTGCAAGTGAGGTATATGGTTTAATGAATACCGAAGCTGGTATACAGCGCGCATTCGACAAGCTTGATACTATCAGAGACTCTGTTATTTGGTGGACAGCTGGTGCTCAACCGCCTCAACTCTTAGCTGATGGTGAAGTTGCTATGACCACTGCATACAATGGCCGTATATTTAATGCCGTTGCTGCTGAAGGCAAGGATTTCGTTATTGTTTGGGATGGCCAAGTATGGGATCTAGATCTTTGGGTTATTCCTAAGGGAGCTTCAAACATGGCTGAGACTCTTGACTTTATCAAGTTCTCTACAGGCACTCAAGCTCTAGCAGACCAAGCTAGCTGGATTTCTTATGGTCCAGTTCGTAAATCATCTGCTGCATTGGTTGGTTCATATCATAACCAGCCAGACCTAGATATGGCTGTTCATATGCCTACAGCTCCAGAAAACTTTGGAAACGCTCTACAGAACGATTTCGAGTTTTGGGCTGACAACCAAGACCAGTTAAACGAACGCTTTAACGCTTGGTTATCTAAATAAACATTAAGTAAATTAATGTTGCTTATGTCGGCAGGTGTTGTTTAAACCTGCCGACATATTTTTATTTAAATAATAAAATAAATCATGTCAGCTACAACAGAATCAGCTACAACAGAATTGATTGAACAAGACAGTATATCTCTAAAAGATAGACTTGCAAAGGCCACGAAGGTTCAAAAAAGGCGAGCACTATTGCTAACAATGCCTTTGGTTATCTTTCTATTGGTTAGTTTTGTGATGCCTATAGGGCAGATGCTTTGGAGAAGTGTCCACAACCCTACAGTGTCAAATGTAATACCTAATTTCGCTATCGCTATACAGCAATGGGATGGCAAGAATTTACCCCCAGAATCTGTATTTGAAATCTTTGTTAAGGACCTGGTTACAGCTAAAAAAAATCGTGAAATCGGCAAAACTGTCGGTAATCTAGCTACCCGCATTAATTATGATATTCCAGGCAGTAGAAGCCTTTTTACTTCAACTGCACGTAAAGCTAAAAAACTAAAAGCCCCATTCAAAGAGTCACTATTAAAACTCAACAAGAAGTGGAATAATCCATCCTTATGGCTTAGCCTAAAGAGAAACTCTAAGGACATAACTCCAGCCTTTTACTTAGCTGCAATGGACCTTAAATATGACAAGCATGGCAACATCGTGGAGGCGGACGAGCTCTATCAAATATATATGTCAAACTTTATCAAGACAATTAAATTATCCGCGATCATAACTGCCATATGCATCTTCTTGGCATACCCTATCGCTTACGTTCTCTCTATACTACCTCTTCGACAATCAAACCTGTTGATGATATGTGTATTACTACCCTTCTGGACATCATTATTAGTACGCACTACTGCATGGATTGCAATCCTTCAGACTCAAGGGATTGTTAACGACATCCTGGTATTTTTAGGGTTCCTTTCAGATGACGGCAGAGTACAGATGATTTACAATCAGACTGGAACAATTATCGCTATGGTTCATATTCTTTTACCTTTTATGGTTCTGCCATTGTACTCAGTAATGAAAACTATAAGCCCTACCTACATGAAAGCAGCCCTATCTATGGGAGCAAGAAAATCCTACGCACTAAGGAAGATCTACTTACCCCTAACTATTCCAGGGCTGGGCGCGGGAACCCTTCTAGTTTTCATCCTAGCAATAGGGTACTATATCACTCCTGCATTGGTTGGAGGAGAAGACGGTTTACTAATATCAAACCTAATCGCCTACCACATACAAAAATCACTCAACTGGAGCCTTGGTGCAGCTTTAGGAGCCATACTTCTGGTAACTGTACTGGTTCTTTACTGGTTATACAATAAAATTATCGGTATCGATAATCTTAAGTTTGGTTAATAAGGTGGACTTGAATGACTTTATTTAATCGAGAGAAAGCTATTGGCATTGTAATTTTGCTTGCTATTTCAGCGGTCATACTTTTTACTCTGGGATCAATAACCCCTGCAATAGGGTTTTTTGTTATATCAGTAATACCGCTATACTTTATGAAACCACTGCCTGTATTTGCCAGTAAATTTGACTACTGCTCGAATTACTTATTCGTAGCACTATGCACTTTCATTTTTATTTTTCTAATAACTCCAGTACTAATAATAATACCATTATCTTTTAATGCTGAGCCCTACTTCACATTCACACAGGGCATGCTTAGTTTCGAGGCTAGTGCATTTTCCACCAGATGGTATGAGGATATTATTTACAATGGAATGGTCGACCCTGAGGGGGTAGAGAATTGGTGGAATGATATGTGGAATAACGCTCAATGGATTCGTTCTGCACGCAACTCGTTCTTCATTGCAACTATGTCAGCTATTATTGCTACAGTACTAGGAACAATAGCTGCACTTGGTCTGTCTCGTTCGGAAATGCCATACAGGGCCCTCATAACTAGCCTACTAATATCTCCAATGATTGTTCCTTTGGTTATTACCGCTACTGGCATGTTTTTCTTTTATTCTAGTATAAATCTAGCAAAAACATATACCGGTGTAATTTTAGCTCACGTAACACTGGGCATACCTTTCGTTATCATTACTGTCACAGCAACATTGAGTGGGTTTGATAGGAACCTTATCAAAGCATCTCAGAGTCTAGGAGCGAATAGCTGGACAACCTTCAGGAGAGTAATAATGCCACTCATAATGCCTGGAATGATATCCGGCGCCTTGTTTGCGTTTATTACCTCACTAGACGAAATTGTAGCAGTTATATTTATTGCAGACGTAGAACAGCGAACCATACCTAGACAAATGTTCTCTGGAATTAGAGAGCAAATATCGCCCACAATCCTTGCAGTTGCAAGTGTGCTGGTATTAATTTCGGTAATACTATTAACAGTAATGGAGTTATTACGACGACGATCAGAGAGAATGCGAGGAATGTCACAGGGGTAGTGTTGCTAGGATCTGGTAATGCTCAAATATTTGATAATAAATTAGCTTTGAACTCATTTTAATAAATGCTGCTCTAACAACAACTAATACAGGCCTTTCTGTTAGCGGGTTTATGCTACTCGGACTTATAAATTAAAGATTTGAGCTAAGCCACAAAATCCATCAATTTATCAAAATAGTTTACAACAAAACAAATATATCCCTAATATAATACAACTAATAAATAAAATAAAAGGTTGCTATGAAAAAAAATATAATTTCTACTGATAAAGCCCCTGCCGCTATTGGTACATACTCGCAAGCTGTCGCTGTTTCTGGTGGAACAACGGTTTACTTGTCTGGTCAAATTCCATTCGTACCTGAAACTATGGAATTTGTTGATGGCGGTATTGAAGCACAAATACATCAAGTATTTACAAACTTATCGTCAGTCTGCATTAAAGCAGGTGGCGGGTTAAATGATATTGTTAAGTTGAATGTTTATTTGACAGATCTATCAAATTTTCCTATTATCAATGAAATAATGTCATCTTACTTTGATGAACCATACCCAGCACGTGCAGCAATTGGAGTAAAAGAACTGCCAAAAGGTGCTCTAATTGAAATGGATGGTGTCATGGTAGTTAACTCTGATCTGTATAGCTACTAATAAAGTGCATTCACTTTCTGATCCGATTATTTCATTAAACGGGTTGGGGCCTAAAACTGCAGATAAATTAAACTCAATAGGTATATACAAACTAGAACACCTATTGTTTCACTTGCCACATCGTTATCAAAATAAAACAAGATTCACCCAACTTAATCAAACTAAAGTAGGTGAAGAGTCTTTAGTAGAATTAGTTATAGATAGGATAGAAGAGCTGCCAACTAAACAAAGACAGCTATTGTGTTATCTGTCTGACGACTCTAATAGATCTTTGCTTGTACGCTTCTTTCATTTTGGTCAATACCAAAAACAATCCTTAACAAGAGGCGATCTAATACAGTGCTTTGGGGAGATAAAGATTGGTCGTGATGGTATAGAGATGTACCACCCAGAATATAGATTAATTTCAAAAGGACAGCAGACCCTGATGGAGAAAACCTTGAGCCCAATATATTCGATAACATCGGGCTTACATCAGGCGCAACTAAAAAAATGGATAAATATAGCACTTGAAACTTTAATATATTCAAATACACACGATCATTTTGACAGGCTAACAAATAACTCTATGCCTAATCTAAAACTTGCTTTGGAGACTTTACACCATCCAAAGGAAGATGAAAATATAGACCAAATAACTAATTTTATTCATATTGCACAACAAAGGCTTATTATTGAAGAGCTTTGTGCGCATCAATTAAGTTTTCTTCTTCTTAAAAAACATCGAAAAAGTCAACCATCAAACACATTTCAGATCAGAGACAACCTCTCAAATGCTCTTTTGAGTTCTCTTGAATTTGAATTAACTGAATCTCAACAGCTATGTATAAGTGAAATTAACCAAGATATAAGTTCACCTCAACCCATGCTAAGATTGCTGCAAGGAGATGTAGGCTCTGGTAAAACTATAGTTGCAGTATTTGCTTGCCTGCAGGCTATAGAGAATGGGTTTCAATCTGCTATCATGGCGCCTACCGAAATATTAGCTTCTCAGCATCTTAACGGATTCTCCAATTACCTTGACCCTCTTGGCATTAGAATTGCATTTTTGACAGGTTCCCAGTCTGCAAAAGACAGGGAGCTACAGCTAAGTATAATAAAGTCAGGCGATGCCAAAGTAATAATAGGAACTCATGCATTGTTCCAGGAAAATGTTATTTTTGAAAAACTTGGGTTTGTAGTTATTGATGAGCAACACAAATTTGGTGTTCATCAGCGCCTTTCACTTGCCCAAAAAGCAAGTAACACTCCACACCAATTAGTAATGACTGCTACACCTATCCCACGATCTCTGACTATGACAGCTTATGCTGACTTAGATTGCTCAGTAATCAATGAGCTACCTCCAGGCAGAATTCCCACCAAAACCATAGCAATTAGTAACCAAAGAAAGGATGAGATTCTAGAGAAAATAAAACAGGTTTGCTCAATTAAATCCCAGGTCTACTGGGTATGCACATTGATCGAAGAATCAGAAGCGCTCAGAGCTGAGTCTGCTAACAACACATACAATTTTTTGCAGTTAAATTTGCCAAACCTTTCTATTGAGCTAATACATGGCAAGATGAATAAAGATGAAAAATCTAAAATTATGAGACAATTTTCATCTGGAGAGATAGATGTACTAGTAGCAACTACAGTTATAGAGGTCGGAGTCAATGTACCAAACGCATCACTGATGGTAATTGAAAATTCTGAGAGACTTGGCTTGGCGCAACTACATCAACTTAGAGGCCGTGTTGGTCGTGGCAATCAAAGTAGCATATGTATCTTACTTTATCAATCCCCACTAAGCACAAATGCTACCGAACGTATTGATATACTACGCAATAGTAATGATGGCTTTGTTATAGCACAAAAAGATCTAGAGCTCAGGGGACCAGGGGAAGTGTTAGGGACTCAACAGACTGGTGTTGCCAACATGAAAATAGCAAGTATAGTGCGTGACGGATATTTACTAAAGCAGGTCGGTTATTATTCGCAATTATTGCTAAATTCTGATGACTACATTCAACAAGAATTAATTCATAGATGGATTGAAGAAGACAAAACGCATTACGCTAATGCCTAAACCAAATGATAATATGTATAGATAACGTATATTCCTATCTTGTAAAATATATATCCTATGTTTAACCCAGAAAAATTTAAGTGGCATCCATTTGGTAACGATGAAAATATTCCACAAATCGTAATCGATTGGTTGCTAGATAATCAATCCCTAACAGCAAAGCTTAGAGATAAATATACAAATTTTAGTGTAAATGTTATATCTCAAAAGCCAAGCACTCCATATGCTTGCGAGTTAGATCTACTAGATAATTCATCCAGTAAATTTATCATACGAGAGGTAGAATTAATGGGCAACAATCAAGCTGTTGTTTTTGCTCGATCTGTAATACCTATAAAATCAGACACTGAAAAAATACTTTCGATTGGGTCAAAACCGCTTGGTGAGTTACTATTTGATGACCCTGAAATCAAGCGCGGCCCTCTTGAAGTTGGCAATCATAACAATACCTGGGCAAGGCGCTCAACATTTACAGTTAATCAAACTAAAGTACTTGTAAGCGAAATCTTTCTCGAACAATTGTATGCGTGATAAGATTTTTTACAATAACACCGACTTAGTTGATTTTGTTTTTGATAAGCAGGTTGCTGATGTTTTTGATGATATGGTTAAGAGGTCAGTACCAGGCTATAAAACATTAATTGAGATGATGGGTCTTATTGTCAAAACATATGGAAAAGATGACTCTAATTACTATGATCTAGGCTCATCCACGGGTGCTATATCTGTTGCTTTGGGGCTGAACAACACACATAAAAATAATACAATTATTGCTGTTGATAATGCAATTGAAATGGTTAGAAAGTGTGAAGTAAACCTGAGCAGTAAAATATCTAATTTCGAGGTTATTTGTAGCGACATTGATGATATTAAATTCGAAAATGCTTCAATTGTAGTACTCAACTTAACACTACAATTTATTAATGTAAAAAGAAGACAAAACTTAATTAGCAAAATTTTTAGAGGTCTAATCGATGGTGGTGTTTTAGTTATTTCAGAAAAAATTCATTTTGATAATCCAGAAGTACAGGAACAGATGGATAAACTCCACCTTGACTTTAAGCGAGCTAATGGTTATAGCGAGCTGGAAATATCTCAAAAAAGACAATCAATAGAAAATATTCTCATTACTGACAATGAGAAAACGCACCTTAGTAGACTTGAAACGGCCGGATTTAGCAAAAGTATTTGCTATTTTCAGTGTCTTAACTTCGCCTCCTTTTTAGCGGTAAAATGAGTTGCTTAATAAATCAGGATAAGTACTATGCTACTAATGATTGACAATTATGACTCTTTTACCTATAACCTAGTTCAGTACTTTGGTGAGTTAGGTCAAGAAGTAGAAGTGCACAGGAATGATGAAATTAGTATCAAAGAAATTGAAAATCTTTCCCCTGAATATTTGGTTATTTCTCCTGGGCCTTGCACACCGAATGAGGCAGGAATTTCAATTGACGCTATAAATCATTTCGCTGGAAAGATTCCTATCTTAGGAGTTTGTTTAGGTTTTCAGGCAATGGCTCAAGCCTTTGGTGGTAATATAATTGGTGCTAAAAAAATTATGCATGGCAAGGTTTCGGCTGTCTATCATACCGGTGTTGGTGTTTTCTGCGAATTAACTAACCCACTAAATGCAACTAGGTATCATTCTTTAGTGGCCGAGCAGTCCACTCTACCAGATTGTTTTGAAATTACCTCTTGGACTCAAGATAGTAATGGTGATATGGATGAAATAATGAGTATTAAACACAATAAATTTGACATAGAAGGTGTTCAGTTTCACCCTGAATCTATACTCACAGAGTATGGCCACCAAATGTTAAGTAACTTTTTAATAAGAAAAAATTAAAGGAATATTTATGGAAATAATCGATTTTTTATTTGCACCAGATCAACTCTTAATTACGGGCACTCTGGCTATCCTGATTGGACTATTTTTTGCTAGCATAATTAATGATAAGTTCAAAAAATATCAAGTTATAGGTGTAAATGGTGCAATTAACTTGATGGACAGCAATGATTTAATAATTCTAGATGTTCGGGAAGACAAAGAACGTAAATCAGGTTATATTGAGAACGACATGCACATTCCGCTGAAGCAAGTCAAAGCAAAATTATCCACTATAGATAACTCTAAAAATATACTTGTTTATTGTCGTAGCGGGTCTCGCTCAGGGCACATCGCTGGTTTACTTTGCAACAACAACTTCGAAAAGGTGTTTAGCCTACAGGGCGGTTTACAGGCCTGGGAGAAAGCAAACTTACCAATCAAGAAAGTTTAATTATCATGAAAAAAAATATTATGTATTGCTCTGATAGTTGCCCTTTTTGTCAAAAAGCGTACCAACTATTGACAAATAAAGGGGTGTTATTCAAAAAAATACATGTAGATGGTAAGCAACATATTTGGAACGAAATGATTGAAAAAACTGGCAAAAATACCGTTCCTCAAATCTTTATTAATGGAACACATATTGGTGGCTTTAATGAACTGTATGCTACTAATATATCTGGCAAATTAGATGAAATCATTAATGGCTAACAATTGTCTATCGATTATAGGGGCAGGAGCGTGGGGTAGCGCTTTAGCCATCTCATTGCGTGATAATTTTGACACTATATATCTTCATACTTACACAAAGGATGAAGTGACTGAACTTTATCCACGCCACCCCGCACTACCTGTTGATTATTCAGATAACATAAAACTTACTGCAAATATTGACAATTTATCAAACTCTCAGAGCATTTTAATAGCAGTACCTAGTTACGGTTTTGCATCAACACTAGAATATATAAAACCTCTACTCGAAACTAATCAGCAAATTGCATGGGTAACAAAGGGCTTCGATTCACCTAACAAGTGCTTTTTACATCAAAGCTTTGAGCGAATAATAAAAAATCACCATAGCTGTGCTATTTCAGGCCCTAGCTTCGCTTTCGAAGTTGCTGATGATAAGCCAACAGCACTTTCTGTAGCATCAAAAGATAAGACGACACGTAAATATTGGGCTAAGACACTACGCACTAAAACTCTTAGAGCTTATACAAACAAAGACATCATCGGTGTAGAGGTTGGTGGATCAGTAAAAAATATTCTTGCTATAGCAGCAGGTATCGCATCAGGACTAGGGTTTGGAGCCAATACCCAAGCCGCAATAATTACCCGAGGTTTGGCAGAAATGAAAAGGTTTGGCAAAAGTTTGGGTGCAAATGAACTTACATTTAATGGTCTGTCCGGCATAGGAGACATAGTTCTAACTTGCTCAGATAACTTATCACGTAACCGTAGATTTGGTACTGAGCTGGCGAAGGGCCTGTCTACAGAACAAGCTCTAAGTAATGTCGGTGCAACAGTTGAGGGTCTAAATGCTTTGGAACTAGTTCTTTCTATTGCAAGAAAAAATAAAATTGAATTACCAATCTGTGAACAAGTCTATCAAGTTATACAGAAAAATATCACTCCTAAGCAATCCGTACAATACTTAATGTCTAGAGAGCAAACTGGAGAATGACTCTTGACCTGTTGAGACATGGTGAGCCTGTAGGTGGTCGATTATTACGAGGCTTACAAGATGACCGTCTGACTGATAATGGATGGTCCCAGATGATTAACTCTACAAGTGGCAATACTTGGGATTTCATTGCAACTTCTCCACTAAAGCGTTGCTCTGAATTTGCCAAATATATTTCCTCTAAAACTGGCACAACTTATAAAATATATGACGACTTGGTAGAATTTGATTGGGGTGAATGGCAAGGCAAGAGTGCTGAAAATATTGGGCTAAGCAATCTTAATAGATTCAAAAATGACCCAATAAATAACAGCCCAGACAATAGTGAAAACTTGTACACATTTAATAATAGAATTTTAGCTACATTAAGTCTAATAAAAGAACAACAGCAAGGTAATTCTTCGGTATTAATTATTGCTCATGCCGGTGTTATTAGGGTGATTAAGTCTAAAATTTTGAAGCTACCTGTGGAAAATATATTTAATATTAAGGTAAGAGCTGGATCCTGTGAAAGATTTGAAGTTTAAGTATTTATTGTTATATATATTTCTCGTTACTGGTATTTCAAATGCTAGTGAATACTGGAAATTAGAGGCATGGATTGAGAGCATGTCTACACCTAATTTTGAAGAGTACACTGATACTACAGAGAGAAAAGAGGCCTTCTTTAAATATTTACTACCTGCAATCGATTCTCACAATGAACAAATATCAGAGCTCAGAAATAAAATAATCAATAATGATATTGTATTTGATGATATTAAAGAACTAAACAAACGCTACAAAATTCATGAAGATGATGATGGTTCTGCTCTATTGAGATCGATTGACATTGTACCCGCCTCCCTAGTTCTAGCTCAAGCAGCAATGGAGTCAAATTGGGGCAGGTCTAGGTTCGCAAAATACTACCACAACTTTTTTGGATTATGGTGCTTTACAAAAGGTTGTGGTGTAATCCCTCTAGAAAGAGACGCATCAGCTAGCCACGAGGTAGCTAAATTTTCATCACTAGATAAAGCCATAAAGTACTATATGCTCTCAATAAATCGTAATCCAACTTATAAGGTTTTGCGACTAATAAGACAGCACAAGCGCGATAATAATTTATCTATCACAGGAATTAGTTTGTCTGAAGGCTTGGAAGGATATGCTGAAATTGGCTATGACTATGTTGAAACAATTCAAGAAATTATTCGCTACAATAAACTAGAAAGATTCGACTCTGAAACAGCCAAAATATAAAAAACCCGCATTTTGCGGGTTTCTTGTAATCTGGAAAATTGTCTTAACGTTTTGAGTATTGTTCACTCTTACGGGCCTTCTTATGACCGACCTTCTTTCGTTCTACAATCCTAGCATCGCGAGTAACAAAGCCCGCCTTACGCAAGTCTGGCCTTAGGTCGTTATCATATTCCATAAGTGCACGAGTAACTCCAAGTCTAATTGCACCTGCCTGTCCAGTGTCTCCACCGCCCTTAACTATTATATTGAAATCGAACTTATTATTCATTTCAACAGAATCAAGTGGTTGATTTACAATCATTGAGGAGGTCTCTCTACCGAAATACTCATTCATTGGACGCTTGTTAACAGTAAAAACTCCACTTCCCTTTGTCATGTAAACACGTGCTACTGAAGTCTTTCTTCTACCTGTTGCGTAATATGTCGCTGCCTTTGCCATAATAATATATTTTTAAATATCTAAAATTTGTGGTTGTTGTGCTGTATGCGAGTGCTCAGCACCTGCAAACACCTTCATTTTTCTTGCCATGTCTCTACCTAAAGGGCCTTTTGGCAACATGCCTTTAACCGCCTTATTGATAATTTCTTCTGGTTTCTTTGCTTGCAAATCTTTAAATGCAATAGATTTTAGGTTGCCCACATAGCCTGTATGGTGGTGGTACATTTTGTCGTTATACTTGTTTCCTGTTACTTTAACCTTCTCAGCATTGATTACCACAATGTAGTCCCCAGTGTCTGTGTGTGGAGTGTACTCAGGTTTATGCTTACCACGCAATCTTGAAGCCACTTCCGTAGCCAAACGTCCTAACGTTTTACCGTCAGCGTCAACAAGGAACCAGTCCCTTTTCACTTCATGGGATTTAGCGCTAAATGTTTTCATAATAATCTAATTTATCTTCGTGCAGAACAATCGGACCATTATAATCACTTTTAACTTTTATTGTAAGATTATCACTCAAATTTATTGTACAAATATCAATAAAATAATGCTCAAATGTCTTTTGTAAAATATCTACCCTCTGTGTAATTAACAAATCGTACGATTATAAGCACTATTATCCAGGACAATAGCATGGTTACAATAGTATGACTCAAGAAATGGTCACCAATAAACATCTTATATGTTGCTATACTCCAACTAAGCGCTAATACAGAAATTAAAGTTACCCTTTTGGACCCACTACTCTTGAACAAAAATAGCAAAGATAGCAATGCAAAACCACCACTAGCATGTCCTGCTGGGTAACACTTGAAATTAATTTCATCCTTTGACTGGTCAGCCTTTTCAAATAACCCGATTTTTGTATAATCACCCCCAAACTCAACTATCTGATTTGGGCAAGGCATATTTGTAGAGCCTTTAATAGCGCCTACTGTAAGGGGTATAACAAAACAAGACATCACAACAATAATTAGCCCTTTTAGGTTATCTTTTACCCATGAAACTTTTCTAAAAAAAATAATTAAAAATAGCAACATCAAAACAATCATTATGAACAGCTTCTTAATTCCTGAATAAAGAATAAAGTGTAATATTGGCTCATCGCGATCAATGAGCCACGAATTTGATTCAGCATTATATAAATATTGCTGAACATAGGCATCTAGATCGCTCAACTCAAACAACATCACTACAGCAACCAAAATCATAATGATTGTAGTTAAGCTGAATAGTCTATCTTTCATAAGGTATGAAGTCCAGTTCATTATCGTACACACTTGTATTAACGTCCATCAGACCTAAAATAACATGGAATAAACTGTCATGAGAAAGTTCATTATTTGACTGGCTGATTAATTTGTCAATATTTATACTGTTAGAAAAATTCTCATCGAACCAAATTAAAGATGCAACATGTGTTTGTTCTTTTGGAGCAATAAAGTAAGGCATCCCATGCAAATAAAGCCCATTCTCGCCTAGCGATTCACCGTGATCGCTGATATAAAACATCGCCGTATCAAATGCCTCCGTGTTGTCCTTAAGTAATTCAATAGTATTATTCAAAAAGTAATCAGTATAGACAATAGTATTATCATAAGCATTATTAATCTGTTCATCAGTACACTCATTCAATTGATTTGTTTCACATACTGGAAAGAATGTCTCAAAGCGCTTCGGATAGCGTTTGTAATACGCTGGTCCGTGGCTTCCCATTGTATGCAAAACTATAACTATATCGTTGCCCCTATTGTTGTCTATATAGTACTGCAAATTAGAAAGCATACCTTCATCTCGACATTCGATATCACATATAGTGTTTCTATCTGATGTGCGATAATCTTGAAACTCCACCCTATCTGCTACACCCTTAGAGCTTGAATTATTATCGCGCCAAAGAACCTCAATACCAGCAAAGCTCAAAATATCTAGCAGATTAGACATATTTTTACCTTGCTCATGAGAATATTGCTCTCTAGTTAGCTTAGAGAACATGCATGGCACAGAGAGCGCGGTGTCGGTGCCACATGAATACATTTGGCTAAAGTTAATTACGTTCTGCCTTGACAACAAAGGATTTGTGAATCTGGGATAACCATTCAGCGAAAATCTATCAGCTCTAGCAGTTTCACCGGCAACAACTATAATCAATTTATTTGTCTTATCAGGCCTACTAATAACGGCATCTTCTCCTATCGCTTTAAAAGGCGCAGAAATCGTTTTAAACTGAGAATTAATATGCTTTCCTATTGCATAAATATAGTAGCTAGGATTTATATATACACGTAATTGCTTATTCTCCCTAGCAAGTGAGGTATATGACTTAGAAAATAATAATGTAATACTTATAAATATAACTATCAACACAAAGATAGTTTTAAGTTTTATCCATAAGTGTTGCTTTATTGTAGGCTCTACTGTTTTAATCTTATATATATAAATGGATGGAATCACGCCCATGAATACTAAATATAAAGCTAACTTTATACTTATTAAATCAAATGATTCAGCCATACTTGTTACAAAAATATTAGCTATCATATTTTCATCAAAGACAATACCATAATTATCGGCAAAATAACTAACAAGAGAAGAACTCAAGAGAAGTGCAATTAGAATAAGCTTAGCGTTAAATCTGTAACAAACTAGTAGTAACAATATTGCCAAAAAAGAGAACAGCCAGAAGAACAATGAAACAATAAATAGTGTGTTTTCTTGTAATGGATAAACTGCAATTGTTCCTTCAAAAAATTTATAATTACCGATTAAAGTTACGAATAAAGAAACAACTAGAACTAATCTATTTATGGTAATTTTTTTGTCTGAATACATTATTTTACAATGGCCTAATAATATCAATAAATGACTGTTATTATATTGACTAATAGTTGTTAAGTTTAAATAATGCTAAACTCACATGCTCATATTGATTTTTCATCGGTTAAACCATACAAAAATAGTGATGTTTGTATAGTTCCATCAATAGGAAAACAAAACTGGCAAAAAGTAACTAATTATAAACTCTATGCATATGGCATACATCCTTGGTATATAGACAAACACACGAGTGAGGACTTAGCTCTATTAGAGGATAATATCCGTAAAAATAGCCCGATTGCTATCGGTGAGTGCGGACTTGATTTCAAAATATATTCAAACAAAACTGAGCAGAAATTATTTTTTGAAGAACAACTAAAGCTTGCAAGAAAGTTCAAATTACCAGTGATTATTCACTCTGTTAAGGCTACAGAGGAGGTAATATTAACTCTCAAAAAATATCCAACCCTTAGGGGCGAAATACATGGATTCTCGGGTAGTGAATCACAAGCAAAATCATTGATTAATATGGGATTTTTACTTGGATTTGGCTTGCAAATTACAAACATAAATTCAACCAAACTTAGGTCTCTTATTAATAACATACCGATAGAATCTATTCTTATTGAAACTGACGATCACTACAACCCAAATGATATACAGCTTGTAGTAGATACTATTGCACAATTAAAACAGTTAACTCTAGAAAAAACAATACAGATTTGCGATAATAATGCTATTTCGCTTTTTAATTTATAATCTTAAATATGATAATTAATAAATCTAATTATGTCAGGTAGATGTGCTCGTACTGAAATACTACTAGGGCAGTCTGGTTTGGCTCGCTTAGCAGAATCTCATGTTTTAATAGCAGGACTTGGTGGTGTGGGTGGTGCTTGCGCCGAAAGTTTGTGTAGAGCTGGTATCGGAAAGCTAACTCTTGTTGACTTTGATGTTATCTCAATAACTGACCTAAATAGACAGATAATAGCTCTCAACTCAACCCTGGGTTTGGCTAAAGTTGATGTACTAGCAGAAAGACTCAACGACATTAATGCTGACACAGTTATTGTGAAATGCAATGAATTTATTGATCGACATAGAGCTGAAGAGATTGCACTCGACAATGACATAGACTTTGTGGCAGACTGTATCGATGCCATTGCATATAAAACTGTACTAATTGACTGCTGTAATAGATCAAACAAAGAAATAATCTCAAGCATGGGCGCCGGCGGAAGGCTGGACCCAACTAAAATTAAAATATCACAAATGGATAAAACCGAAAATTGTTCCTTAGCGCGTGAAATGCGAAAACAATTGCGACGCATTAAAGCTTCTATGAAATTCCCTGTAGTTCATTCAACTGAATTGCAAATTAAAGCACTACCTCACGAAAATGTTGCTGCAACAGACACTTCTCCTGCTGGAAGGCCTAGGGCAGTTAATGGGGCCATTTCCTATATGCCTAATATTTTTGGGCTTATGATGTCAGGACATATAATTCAAACTCTATTAAAATAGTGGCTAAATCCACGAAATATAACATACAAATTAAATCTAATTTGGAGAACAATTATGGTTAGCACAGAAACACCGGTTTGCGATTTTGGTACACCTGCCATTGACTTTAATCTTTATGGTGTCGATAACAGAAGACATACTTTAGAGAGTTGCAAAGGAGAAAATGGTCTACTTGTAATGTTTATATGCAATCATTGTCCTTACGTAAAGGCAATCATTGAGCGCATTCTAAGAGATACTGAGGGGCTCAGAAAAGCAGGAATAAACACTGTAGCAATAATGTCTAACGACCAAAAAGAGTACGAAGAAGACTCATTTGAAAATATGCAAATAATTTCCAGTCAATTTGACTTTCCTTTTCCATACCTATTGGATGAAACTCAAGAAATTGCCAAAGCATATGGTGCCGTATGTACGCCTGATTTCTTCGGTTATAACAGTTCCTTAGAATTACAATACCGTGGAAGATTCGATGCTTCACGCAAGGAAACAGCTAATGCTAATGTTAGGCGCGATTTGTTTGAAGCTATGAGTCAAGTTGCTACAACAGGTAAAGGGCCTTTAGAGCAGATACCTTCTATGGGTTGCTCAATTAAGTGGTTATGATTTTTTCATAAACTTTCATATAGTTTATTAAATATTATAAAAACATCATATAGAGTATAATTGCGTTCTTTCGTAAAAACATAACCTCTATGACTGATACATCCAGCAATACAAATAAGCCAAGCTTTGGTGATTTAGGCCTTTCTGAATCAATATTAAAGGTATTGGATAGTATCGGCTATGAAACTCCATCGCCAATACAAGAGCAATGCATAAGCCTTCTGCTTAATGGTGAAGACATAATAGGTCAAGCGCAAACTGGCACCGGTAAAACTGCTGCTTTTGCTCTACCGCTATTGGATAAGATTAACATTAAGAAGAACCATGTACAGTTACTTATATTGACACCTACACGGGAACTAGCAATTCAAGTTTCAGAGGCTGTCCAGACTTATGCTCGTGGAATGAAAGGCTTCCATGTATTGCCAATATATGGCGGACAGTCATACGATATCCAGCTTAGACCATTGAAGCGCGGTGTACATGCAGTAGTTGGAACTCCTGGCAGAGTAATGGACCATATCAAGCGAGGCACTTTAAAACTAGACGGTTTGAATTCATTCGTACTAGACGAAGCAGATGAAATGTTAAAAATGGGCTTTATTGATGACATTAAATGGGTTATGGAAAGAATTCCAGAGAGCCGACAGATTGCTTTGTTCTCTGCAACTATGCCTCATGCAATCAAAAAGGTTGCAGAAGATTTTCTTAATAAGCCCAAAATTGTCAAGATTAAAACCAAAACAGAGACCGCTACAAATATTACTCAAAAGTACTGGTTAGTAGGTGGAGTCCAAAAACTTGATGCGCTCACTAGGATATTAGAGGTGACCAAGTTCGATGCGATGATAATCTTTGTCAGAACTAAAACTTTGACCGTTGAATTAGCAGAAAAACTATCCGCTCGTGGTTTCTCAGCTGAAGCAATTAATGGTGATATACAACAAAGTCAGCGCGAACGTATCATAAATGGTTTCAAGAAAGGCAAGACCGATATTCTAATCGCTACTGATGTTGCTGCACGTGGCCTTGATGTTGAGCGTATTTCTCACGTAGTCAACTACGACATACCACAGGATGCAGAGTCATACGTACATCGTATAGGTCGAACTGGACGTGCTGGTAGATCAGGTGAAGCTATATTGTTTGTGTCACATAGAGAAAGACGCATGTTGAGTACAATTGAACGCGTGACAAGACAAAAAATTGAGCCAATTGAACTGCCTAGTGCAAAGATGATTAATGAACAGCGTATAGATTCATTCAAGCAAAGAATATCTGAAACTATTAGTAATCAAGATCTTACCGTTTTTGAGAAGCTAGTTGGAGAATTTATAAGCGCAAACGCTGAAACTGACACATTAAAAATCTCTGCCGCTCTTGCTCTTATAGCTCAAGGCAGTGAGCCCCTGCTATTATCTGAAAAAGATACACGTTTTGATAACAATAAAGACCGTAAAACTACTGAAAAAATTATCTCAACTAAAGCAGAACCATTAAAAAATCACCCTCAAATCCCAATGCGTAGGTACAAGATTGAAGTTGGCAATAACAACAACGTTAATCCAGGAAATATTTTGGGAGCTATAGCTAACGAGGCTGACATGGATAGTGAATACATAGGCTCTATTCAAATATTTGATAATTTCTCAACCATAGACCTGCCTGATGAGATGCCAAATGAGGTATTTGAGTTACTTGGGAAAACAGTTGTATGCGGCAAAAAACTAAATATTGCTCAGTTAACTGAAAAAAACAATAGTGCTATTATTGTTAACAAAAATAGAAAGAAAAGTTTTGATAGTGGTAAATATTCCAGAAAAGGTAGTAACGATAGAAGATCTAGGAAGAATAGAGCTGATTCACAAGGTACAAGGCGAGGCAAAAAACCAAAATTTTCAAGATCTAGTGCTAAATAATTAAGAAAACAGTAGTTTTTTTGTTTTGTTGGAAGAAATACGTTAAAATGATGATCGCTGGTAAAGAATACAGCTGCTATTTATATGTTGTTGCATGATGTACATCGGTTTTATAATTATATAAAAGTAGTTTTTTTTTACTGTACTTTTTAATTTTTAGGAGACACAATGTCTACAACAACAGGTCGCGTTAAATGGTTTGACGCAAAAAAAGGTTTTGGTTTTATTGAGCAAGAAGATGGGGACGATGTATTCGTTCATTACAGAGCAATCAATTCGGATGGTTATAAATCACTAGACGAAGGCCAAGAAGTAGAATTCGAACTAGAGGATGGCGCTAAAGGTCCACAAGCTGCCAATGTAGTTCCAAAATAATTTTATTACATGATTAATTAAAGAACCCAGCAAATAGCTGGGTTTTTTATTGCCTTATATTCGAGATTAATTAAACATTAACACTTTAATAGAGAAAAGTAAAAGAAAATGAAAACTTTTTTTTGGTATGACTATGAAACCTTTGGGCTCTCCCCAAAGGTAGATAGAATTGCACAATTTGCTGGTATTCGTACAGACGAAAATCTAAATATACTGAACGAGAAGATGATTTTCTGTAAACCAACTCGTGACTCTCTGCCATCGCCAGAAGCCTGTGGAGTTACTGGAATTAGTCCACAGATGTGCGAACACAAGGGTATCGTTGAACATGAATTTATCAAAAAAATAAATACTGAGTTTTCTACCCCAGATACATGCACTGTTGGTTACAACTCGATAAGTTTTGATGACGAATTTACTCGACATACCTTATTCAGAAATTTCATAGACCCTTACGCTTGGCATTGGAAAAATGGCAACACTCGTTGGGATATACTTGACGTTGTGCGTTTATGTTATGCACTTAAGAAAGATAGCAGTTTGAAGTGGGTTCACAATGAAAACAATAAGCCAGTATTTAAATTAGACCGACTATCTATTGCGAATGGTATTGAGCATTCAGATGCACATGACGCTCTTGCAGATGTTAAAGCCACAATTGCGATTGCAAAAATTATCAAAGAAACACAGCCTCAATTGTTTGACTATGCTTTTAGTTTGAGAGATAAAAAAACTGTTGAAAGTAAACTTCAATTATTTGAACCTATGCTACATATATCTGGAATGTACCCTGCTGAACTTTCATGCACAAGGCTAACAGTGGCTCTAGCATATCACCCTGAGTACAGTGATCGAGCTATTGTTTTTTCACTCGACCAAGATCCTAGTGTTTTGTTAGAGCTTAACACTGAAGAGCTTAAAAAATTAGTATTTACTAAACAGTCTGAATTACCCGAAGGCCTTGACAGGCTTCAAATTAAAGATTTGGTTTTTAATAAAAGCCCAATGTTTGTACCGAATATATATAAGCTCAAACCTAAAATAATTGAGCAATTACAAATAGATATGCCATCCTGTCTTGAGCGCCTAGAATTTATAAAGAAAAACCAATCAGAAATTACAAAATCTATACAAAATATCTACAGGCAGGACAGCTCCAAGAATCCATCTCGAGATGTTGACCAGTCACTCTATGATAATTTTATTGACAATGCAGACAGAAGGATTTGTGATCAAATTCAGGAGCTGTCAGCTGAAGAACTGAAGAGCTATAACCCAAAATTTAAAGACCACAAACTATCTAGATTACTGCTACACTTTAAAGCGAGAAGTTACCCAGAAACTTTAACAAGTGACGAACAGGAGGACTGGTTTGAAATTGTACAAGGAAGAATACAGTCAGGAGATAATGGATACCTGTCTAGCGATGAGTTTTACCGCAGACTCAGTAGCATACGCAAAATACAACCAGAAAAGGAATCCCTATGGAATGAACTAGAAAATTACGCTGAGTCTTTTGTATGAACAACAAAACATTATTCATTTAATGCCATATCAGGTATAATATTTGGCACATATATCTATACTCAAAAGCTAATAATAATGAACGCTGAAACTAGAAATGAAATGTTTAGCAGAATGCTAAAAACTATTCCAAACCCTACTACAGAATTAAACTATACAACCCCATTTGAATTACTAGTTGCTGTGACATTGTCTGCACAGGCGACCGACAAAAGTGTTAACTTAGTCACTGAAAAATTATTTCCAGTAGCGAATACGCCTGAAAATATTTACAATCTTGGGGAAGACACACTTAGAGAAATTATTAAAACTATTGGGCTATTCAACTCAAAAGCTAAGCACATTATTCAGGCCTGCAAGATACTAATAGATAAATATAGCTCCGAAGTACCTCAGACCAGAAAAGAGCTAGAGGCGCTTCCTGGTGTTGGTCGTAAAACAGCAAATGTTGTTCTGAACACTGCATTTGGCCAACCAACTATCGCTGTTGATACGCATATATACAGAGTTGCTAATCGTACCGCTATAGCCTCTGGAAAAACCGTATTAGAAGTTGAAAAGAAACTAGTAAAATTTATTCCAGATGAATACAGGGTTCCTGCTCATCACCTAATGATTCTTCATGGGCGCTATGTGTGTAAAGCTCGTTCCCCATTGTGTCAAGAATGTACTTTACTTGAACTGTGTGAGTATGAAGAAAAAAACCTATAGTTCAGTCCTTGTTTTATTCCCAAGATAGAACTGTTCAGCGAAAATTCCTTGGCACTGCTTGGCAAAAATTCATAGGTAAAAAAAAATTAGAGCCTCTAGAAGTGCAGCTAGTTTCAGTAATTGAAATGCATCCAGAGTATCACCAACTAATCAATAATGTTGATTCTGATTACTTCCCGGAGAGTGGTGAAGTTAACCCATTTTTACACATTAACCTTCATTTATCATTGAGAGAGCAATTAAATATTAATCAACCACACGGTATTAATGATTATTATCAAAAAATTCTCTACAAAATGAAGGATCCACACGAAACGGAACATATAATGATGGACTGTATTGCAGAGATGATTTTCTCATCACAAAAAAACAACTCACCTATGGACCATCAAGCTTATATTCGCTGTCTAGAGATGCAATCTAAGGCCTAAACTTAATGTCAATTGAAGAGCGTATTGAAAAACATCTAGATCGAAGAGTTATTAACAAGAAATCAGTAAGTACAGGATTATTCGAAGCATATAAAGTCACATTAGATAATAATAATAAAGTTTTTATTAAATATCAATCTATTGCCAATCAGAATCTCATTCACGAAGGTAAAGAGCTTTCTTTATTAGGGAAACGCGTTCACACTCCAACAGTGTTAGGCAGTTGTGAGAATTGCTTGATACTAGAATGGATTGAAACTGCGTATAATCCAAAGATGCAGTCACAGATGGGAACTGAACTCGCTAAACTCCACCAAAATACAAGTAATTGTTTTGGATTTGAGTTTGACAATAAGATCGGACAAACACCACAATACAACGGTATCGGTCAAAATATTGATAATTGGGCATACTTTTATTGGGTGTATCGACTGCAACCCCAAATAGCATTAGCGTATCAAAATACTTTGATTAGTCAAACTGAATATCAGCAACTGCTTCAAATAAAAACCATCTTGCCAAGCTTATTAGGCAATACAATCAAGCCTGTATTGCTACATGGCGACCTATGGTCTGGCAATGTATTAAGCGGAGAAAAGCAGCCATATTTTATTGATACTGCTAGCTACTATGGGCATCGAGAAATAGACTTTGCACTAACTTTTATGTTTGGTGGATTTGATGATGATTTTTATCAGAGCTATAATGAGTCATATCCACTGGACAGTGGTTTTAATGAAAGAAAGCCACTCTACATGCTTTACCACTATCTGAATCATTTGAATATTTTCGGTAGTGGCTACCATGCTAATGTTATTAGGTGTGCGAACCAACTAAACAAATATTAACTTTTATTGTTTAGCACTTACTTCAATAACAAAATACGGGTAATTACACACAGACAACAATCAATAGCCATAATATAGTTATTTTTCTAAAACAAGTCTTTGTCTTAATTGTTAATAACTATCTCTGCCAACTAACAAAATTAGTAAGCAACTGTAAACCATCATGCTGTGATTTTTCTGGATGGAACTGCACAGCAAACATATTGTCTTTTGCAATAGCACAAGTAAAATCAACACCGTAACTGGTTAAACCCGATGCTACGGATGGGTCACTCTCTTTAACATAATAGCTATGCACACTATAAAAACGCGAATTATCCTCAATATTATGCCAGAGTGGGTGATCTGAAACTTGTTTAACCATATTCCAACCCATATGTGGTATTTTTAAACCATTTGTTTGAAATTTAACTACATTGCCTGGGATTACTGATAACCCTTCAGTCCCATCATTTTCCTCACTATGATCAAACAATAACTGCAAACCCAAACAAATACCTAGAAAAGGTTTATCAAGTGCACAGGCTCTTACGACGTCCACAAGCCCATGCCTTCTTAAGGCTTGCATACATGCCCCCATAGCACCCTGGCCAGGAAAAACTATTCTATCAGCGCTATTTATTAATCTAGCCTCATTAGTCAAAAATACATGATCATTGGGTGCTATGTGTTCAATAGCTTTTTGGACTGAACGTACATTGCCCATGCCATAATTGACAATAGCAATGCTTTGTTTAGACACTTATAGAGACCCTTTGGTCGAAGGAATAGTGTTTAATTGTTTCTCATCCAAAGTAACAGCCATACGTAACGCCCTACCGAAAGCCTTGAACATTGTCTCAGCTTGGTGATGTGAATTGATGCCCTTGATATTATCAATATGTAGAGTTATTAACGAGTGATTAACAAATCCTTGAAAAAACTCCCCAATCAAGTCGACATCAAATGTACCTATCATTGACCTTGTAAAGTTAACATTTAACTCTAAACCTGGCCTTCCGGAAAGATCAAGCACAACTCTAGATAATGCCTCATCGAGTGGCACATATGAATGACCATAACGAGTCAACCCTTTTTTGTCTCCCACTGATTTAGCGAAAGCTTGCCCCAAAGTAATGCCAATATCTTCAACACTGTGGTGGTCATCAATCTGAGTGTCTCCATCGCACTTTATCAGTATATCCATTAAACCATGTCGAGCTACCTGGTCTAGCATGTGATCTAAAAAAGGAACACCTGTATCGATATCTGCCTTACCCGTGCCATAAATACTTAACTTAACATTTATGTCGGTTTCATTAGTTTTTCTTGATACTTTAATCATAATAATTATTAAGTATTATAAATACTCTTGTATTAAAATCTCTGCAATCTGAATACTGTTAAGTGCTGCGCCCTTACGAATATTATCAGAAACAACCCACAAGTTTAAACCTTTATCATGACTAATATCTTCACGTATCCGACTAACAAAGGTGTCGTCCTTGTTTGTAGCCTCTGTAAATGGTGTTGCATAGCCGCCATTTTCACGCTTATCAATTACAGAAACTCCATTAGCTGATGATAATAACTTTGTAGCATCTTTGGCTGTAATTTTTGTTCTAGTTTCAATATTTATTGCTTCTGAATGGCCATAAATAACTGGAACACGAACCGCTGTCGGGTTGACCAAAATTGAATCATCTTCAAATATTTTTTGTGTCTCCCATACCATCTTCATCTCTTCCTTAGTGTATCCATTTTCTTGAAAAACATCAATATGTGGAATCACATTAAATGCTATCTGTTTTGGATACACTTCTACATCAATATCTTGGCCATTTAAAAGCCTTGCTGTTTGATTTGTTAGCTCAGTAATTGCTTCCTTTCCAGAACCTGAAACTGCTTGATATGTAGCTACATTAATACGCTCAATCCCAACAGCGTCATAAATAGGCTTAAGTGCAACTAGCATCTGTATAGTTGAGCAATTTGGGTTTGCAATAATATTGCGTTTAGTATAGCCTGCAATCGCATGTGGATTAACTTCTGGTACAACCAATGGTATATCTTCATCACGCCTGAAATGAGCAGTATTATCGATAACAACACATCCTGACTCTGCAGCAATCGGCGCATACTTTTCAGAAATACTGCCTCCAGCAGAAAACAAGCCCACCTGAACCTTGGCAAAATCAAACTTATCTAGATCTTGTACAGTCCAACTTTTGCCTTGACATAGCACCTTTTTGCCCGCCGAATTGGCGCTCGCCAATGGATACAAATTATTTAAAGGAAAATTACGCTGCTCTAATATCGACAAAATTGTTTCGCCTACAGCGCCAGTTGCGCCAACAACGGCAACATCAAATTTTTTGCTCATAAGTATTGAAAATTGAAAATTATAAAAACATCTACATTATACTTACTTTAGCAAGATATTATAAAATGATAAATTTACCTTGTAGACTGGCATTACTTTAGTAATATATATTGCTTGAAAAACTAACTAGAAACTATTAACACAATAGTCGAATAAATTTCTATAAGTGCTAGACACTATTTTCTATATCAATAAATTTATATTCAAGCCCATACTTGTCACTCAAATGTTGACACAACGCCTGAACGCCGTAACGCTCGGTTGCGTGATGACCTGCCGATATAAATGCAATATCATTTTCTTTTGCTATGGCTGGAATTTTTTCAGAAACCTCACCAGTAATGTATAAATCTGCCTGCTCCTGTATGGCAATATCGATATTATCTTGTGCTCCACCTGTGCACCAAGTTACCTTGTTGATTACTTTACTATTGTCTCCAAAAACTAAAGGTTTACGCGCAAATTTACTTTCAATATTGTCAGATATGTCTAATAATGTTGAGCCGCAAGTGCCCTCCCATACCAGACTGTCAGAAACTGGTTTAGCGTTTTTAATACCGAGAAGTTTAGCTAATTGAACATTATTACCAACTATAGGATGCGCATCTAGAGGTAGATGATAAGCGAAAAGATTGATATTATTCTCAATAAGTAGTGCAATCCTGTTGCGTTTAATTCCTGTGATTGAAGGGTTTTCATTTTTCCAAAAAAACCCATGGTGCACAAACAATGCATCAGCCTTCTCATCTATTGCTTGTTCTATCAAATCAATGTTAGCGCTTACTCCGGCAATAATATTAGTTATATTTTTTACACCTTCCACTTGCAAACCATTAGGGCAATAGTCCTTATAGTTTTCTACCTTAAGGTAATCATAACAATAATTTGAAAGGGTTATATTATTCACCATAATAACTTTTAACCACCCCAACAAATTGTTTGTTTTGCTCGCTAGTGCCAACCGTTACACGCAAACAATTATGTAATTTCGGCGAGTTTGCCAAGTTTTTTATCAAAACTCCATTATCTATTAAATTTTCAAACAGCTTATTTGCATCAGGAGCCTTAAACAAAATAAAATTGGCTTGAGACGGGTAAACCTTGATACCTTCGATACATTTAAGGGCTCCAGCCAAAAAACTACGCTGCTGTATAATTATGTTGGCGTTCTTATTTATCTCATCTTTTTCCTGCAGCAAAAAACTAGCACTAACTTGGGTGAGAGTGTTAATGTTGTACGGCAACCTCAACTTATCCAGATGCTCAACAGTGTCTTTACTACCAACCAGCAATCCTAAACGCAAACCGGCAAAGCCTATCTTTGATACAGTTCTAAGTAATACAAGGTTTGGATAATCACATATCTCTTGTAAGAAGCTATCTTCAGCATAGGCATAATAAGCCTCATCTAGCACTACTAGTGCTTCATTAGCAGATGTAATAATCTTAGTAATATAGTCTCTATTGAATGCATTACCGGTTGGGTTATTAGGGTAAGCTAAAAATATCAATTTAGGTTTATATTTTTCAATGGCAAACATTGTTTCTGGTAAGTTAATTTCAAAATTATCGTCCAGACTAACTCCCTCATAATTAACCCTTGTGAATTTCGCAACCATATCGTACATAACAAAGCTTGGCTCAATACTTAGTATAGTATCGCCAGAATCACAGGCTAGTGCTAATAGCTGTATAAGTTCGTCTGATCCGTTACCCAGAAGTACGCCTAACTCATCTGGAATATCCATCAAATCGCGCAACGTTTGTTGTAATTCTTGGGACCCTGGAGCTGGGTACCTATTGAGTTCTGCACTTGCCATGAAAGCCAAATACTGGCCTATCAACTCATCAGGCAATGGGAATGGGCTTTCCATTGCATCTAGTTTGACCATGCCTAAAGCCTCTGTAACGTGATATGCGTCAATATCTTGTATATCTTTACGTAACCAACTGTTAATAAAGCTCATATTATGGTTTTTGCCTATTAGGATGGTACTGCATTTTACCTATACTCTTGGCATTTAATAGTGTTTGGTAAGTGTACTTCAAAGCACTCTTACAGGCAATATCAGTGTTTACTCCGAGTGACAGTAAGGCACTAACCGCACTTGCAAGTGTACAGCCAGAGCCATGATAAGAGCCAGGCAGTTTCTTATAATTAAATCTATCTATCAATTTCGCATTGCGATAAAGCCTATGCTCAATTTCAATTTCTGAAGCATCACTTGTAGTTAGCAGTAACCATTCACATGGCAAAGATCTAACTGCATCCAGCTCATCCATGTTTGGGCACAGAGCTTTGAGTTCACCTAGGTTAGGCGTGAGAACACTAACCAAGGGTAGCAATTTTAACTTCAATGACTCTACAGCTTTCTCATTAAGCAGTTCACGGCCTGCACTAGACCTGACAATGGGGTCTAGAACAACTGTTGCATCTTTGCATTTACTGAGCAAGGTATGAATTGTATCAATCTGCCTTTCAGAGGATAGCAAACCAACCTTAACAACTGAAAAGCTAATGTCTTCTATTAGGTGATTGAATTGATCAGTTATAAAATCACTCTCAACCTCCTGTAAGTCTATGACGGATTCAGTATTCTGAACAGTTAAAGTGGTTACTATAGGTAGTGCAGTGACGCCAAACTGGTTAATAGTTTCTATATCTGCACTTATTCCAGCTCCACCACTAGGGTCTAGCCCAGAAAAAACTAAAACACTGTCTTCAGGCACGAACTCTTATTGAGACTCTTTCTGTATTAAAAAATCTACAACTTTAAAGATTTCAGAGCTACTTCCAGCATGAGTTGAGTCAACCCAATATTTACCATTGACGACTAAAGTAGGGACGCCATTTGATTTATATTTAACAGTATTAATTTTAGATTTATTAAGCTTCACTCTGACTGTAAAAGACTTAAACGCATCATTGGATCGTTTCTCATCTGCGCCATTATCGACCAACCAGTCAACAAAGTCATCTTGATCTATGAACGGTGTCTTATGTAAATGAATTGCATCAAATAAAGCTCCATGAAGTCTGTCAAGCTCTCCTATCTCCTCTAGAACATAGTAGAAAATAGCACCATTAACCCAACGATCTGAGAAAACAGCAGGCTGACGAACAAATTCAACAGAATCTGGTTTTGACTTAAGCCAATTATTGACTCTGGGTTCTAAATCAAAACAGTGAGGGCAGTAATACCAAAAAAGCTCTCTCACCTCAATCAAATCACCAGTTTCAGTTTTTACTGGCTTATCAAGTAACACATAATGCTTGCCTTCTATATAGTTAGCGATGGAGGTATTGATATATATTAAAGACAACAACAAACCAAAAAATATAAATACTTTTTTCATAACAATTTTCAACTAATCAAGGATTTCCTTTGCATTATACTTAATTAGTCTGAACTTCTTATTAGATTGAAAGGACTTCCAAAGATCACTATATGTTAGTCCTTGTATTGGATGTAATAGTCCCGGGTTAAGCTCTGAAGCTGGAGCAAGAACGAAAGCATATTTCAAAACATCGTCCCTGGGTATATTAAATTTAGGGTGAACTATGTCACCATAAAAAACTAAGTCTAGGTCTATGATTCTTGAGGAAAACTTCTTCTGGAGTCGGTCCCTTCCTAAACTTTGCTCTATACTGTGCAATGAGTCTATTGTCTCAACTATAGACATACTAGTTTTAGCATTGACACCAATATTATAAAAGTCATCGCCATCGAAACCCTCGGCTGGACTTGAATACAGGGACGAAAATTTTATATTAAAAAAAAATGACTCAAGTGAACTTAACGCAAGACTAATGTTTTTTCGTCGATTAGTATTTGAACCTATATTTAAATGAATGTTAACCATCTTCATAAGAAGACTTAGTGCGCTCAATAATAACTCCAACACCTTGTGCTCCTGTGACTGCCTCTCCCTTGTTCACAGTTAACTTAACCCACTCAACATTGAACTCTTCTATAACTATTTGAGTGACACTTTCTGCAAGAGTCTCTACTAGCTGAAATTCACTTTTTTGAACAAAATCAATTAGCCTTTTACAGACTGATTTATAGCTCAATGTTTGTTCTATGTTGTCTGTTACACTTGCAGCTTTAATGTCTGCCGACATTTGAATGTCCAGTACAATGTCTTGCCTGATTTCCCTTTCCCAATCATAGATACCAATAATCGTATCAATCTTTAAGCCTTGTATAAATATTGTATCCATAGTAACATTTAAAGTAGCGCTGATAACCTAATTCATCTATCAAACAATAAAAAAATACTATGTTACCTGAGTTAATTTATTTATTTATACTTAGCTATTTTACTGGCTCTATCTCGGTCGCTATTATTATATGTAAATTACTAAAATTAGACGACCCTAGAACTCATGGATCAAATAATCCAGGAGCAACAAATGTACTCAGAATTGGTGGTAAAAAAGCGGCTGCAATTGTTCTAATTGGTGATGCACTTAAGGGTATCTTGCCTATACTAATAGCGCAATATCTTGAATTTAGCGCGTTTAATATAACTTTAATCGCACTGGCAGCTTTTTTGGGTCACGTGTATCCTGTATTTTACAAATTCAAGGGGGGCAAAGGAGTGGCAACCTTTATTGGTTCGTTATTTGCAATTCATTATTTGGTTGGCCTGTGCTTCGCTTTAACTTGGATTTTTGTAGCCAAGATATTAAAAGTCTCATCTTTGGCAGCACTTACAGCTACCCTATTAACTCCGATATACTTTTATTTATTTACTAGTAACCTGAACTCTACTTTAGTTATTAGCTTTATTTGCCTTTATGTTTTTTACACCCATCGTAGCAATATTAAAAGAATAATTTCAGGTACTGAAAAGTCGATTTAAGCTTTCTAATATGTATTTTATTTATTGCTATAATTAGCACCTTTAAGTTACAGTGTAAAATCGCACCATGCCAAGCATTAAAAATATAGCTTTACCTGATATTGGTGATTTCGACGAAGTTGAGATAATTGAGATTTTAGTGTCAATTGGCGACGTTATTAATGTAGATGACGGCATAATAACGTTAGAGAGTGATAAAGCTTCAATGGAGATTCCTTCACAGTATGCTGGGATGGTTTCTCAAATTCATGTAAACATCGGTGACAAAATTAGTAAAGGCACATCAATAATTTCGATTGAAATTGATGAAAAAGATACCGAGATAATTGAAAAAATAAAATCACCTGAAAGTAAATCTACAATGCCGGATAGTCAAATTACTCCTATAGTTGTGCCTGATATTGGCGATTTTGAACAGGTTGAAGTCATAGAGGTACTAGTAAAGACCGGGGACGAGATTGCCAAAGACCAAGGAATAATAACTCTTGAGAGTGATAAGGCTTCAATGGAAATACCTGCACCTACGTCTGGGAAGGTATCTAGTATAAACATAAATGTAGGTGACAAGGTAGGGCTGGGCTCTCTAATCCTTAGTCTTGAGACTAATGTTACTGGGGAACCAGTAAGTACGGAAGTTATAGATGACAAACCCCTAGTTAAAGAATCAACAAATACCAATGCCGGGTCATCAACTTCTGATGATACTAGCAAAACTAATTTAACTAGTAATGTTTCTGCCAGTGATTCGCACGCATCCCCTTCAATTCGTAAGCTTGCCCGAGAACTAGGCGTTGATTTATCAATTGTTAAGGGCAAAGGAAGGAAAGGCAGGGTGTTAGATGCCGACCTCAAGTCACACGTTAAGGCAATAATTGTATCTGGTGGAAGCGGTAGCTCAATTCCATCCACACCAGTGGTAGATTTTTCTAAGTTTGGTGAAATTGAAATTAAACCACTATCAAGAATAAATAAGCTTTCAGGTAAACATTTAACTGCTTCATGGTTAAATATTCCACATGTCACCCAGTTTGATGAAGTTAATATTGATCAGATGGAGGCATTCAGAAATCAGCAGAAGTCTAGAGGTGTTAAATTGACACCATTAGTTTTTATAATGAAAGCCGTTGTGCAGGTTCTCAAAAAACAGCCTATATTTAATTCATCTCTAGATGAGTCAGGTGAGAACCTAATTTTAAAAAAATACTTTAATATAGGTATTGCTGTTGACACACCTGGCGGTCTTGTTGTGCCAGTAATTCGTGATGTGGATAAAAAATCTTTAGTAGAGTTGGCGGATGAACTTTCGGAAACATCTTCGATAGCTAGGGAGGGCAATTTAAAGCCTGCAGATTTTCAAGGCTCATGCTTCTCAATATCTAGTTTAGGTGGCATAGGAGGTACTCAATTTACCCCAATAGTTAATGCACCTGAGGTAGCAATACTAGGTGTATCTCGTTCTCAAATTAAGCCAGTTTGGGATGGAGACAATTTTATTCCGACTCTGAAATTGCCTCTTGCATTGTCGTACGATCATCGAGTTATTGATGGCGCTCAGGGGGCTAGATTTATGTCCAATCTTAACTCTATATTGAGTGACATTAGAGAGATTTTATTATGATTAAAACTGAAGTCGCTGTAATTGGTTCAGGTCCTGGAGGCTATACAGCAGCATTCCGTGCTGCAGACCTTGGAAAAAAAGTTGTCCTTATTGAGCGCTATGAGAGCTTAGGAGGTGTCTGCTTAAATGTTGGATGCATACCGTCTAAGGCCTTACTGCATACTGCGCAAGTTATTAATGAGGCAAGCGAATCTTCGAGTATTGGTGTTACCTTCAAAAAGCCAAAGATTGATATTAATGGAATAAGAACTAATAAAAATAAAATCGTATCCAAACTAACTTCCGGAATAAAAGCATTGTCGAAAGCCAGAAAAATACAAACCGTAACTGGCTATGGCAGATTTACTTCAGCAAATAGTATTGCTATTGAGAATGCAGACGGAGAAGTAGAAACTGTTGAGTTTGAACAGTGCATCATAGCAACTGGTTCTAGTGTAACAAAAATTCCTGCATTTCCATTTAATGACCCCAGAGTGATGGACTCAACTGATGCGCTTGAAATGGAAAATATACCTAAACGACTGTTAATTGTCGGGGGTGGCATAATCGGACTTGAGATGGCAACGGTATACAATGCACTGGGCAGCGAAATTACTGTCGTAGAGCTTGCTGATCAATTAATTCCTAGTGCAGACAAGGACATTGTAAATCCACTACTTAAACGAATCAAGAAGCAATATAGCAATATATTCTTAAGCACAAAAGTTAACAGTATTGAGCCATTAAAGGAAGGCCTTAAGGTTGGTTTTGAAGGTAAAAAGGCTCCAGAATTTGACACATTTGACAAGGTTCTGGTTTCTGTTGGGCGTTCACCCAACGGTAAGCTAATCGATGTAGAAAGAGCTGGTATTAAGGTGAATGATAGAGGATTTATAGAGGTAGATAGGCAAATGAAGACCAACGTAAACAACATTTATGCTATCGGAGATATTGTCGGGCAACCAATGCTAGCACACAAGGCAGTACATGAGGCCAAGGTTGCTGCTCAAGTAATTTGTGGTCATAAATCTGGCTTTGACGCACTCACTATTCCTTCAGTTGCCTACACAGATCCGGAAATTGCATGGACTGGTAAGACTGAAAAGGAGTTAAAAGATGAAGGTATTAATTATGATAAAGGGGTCTTCCCTTGGGCAGCATCCGGCAGGAGCTTAAGTATCGGACGAAATGAAGGTATATCTAAAGCCTTATTTGATAAAAATACTGGTAGGATTATAGGTATGGGGATTTGTGGAACAAATGCGGGGGAGTTAATTGCAGAATCTACACTGGCAATTGAAATGGGATGCGATATGGCTGATATTGCATTAACAGTTCACGCACACCCTACACTCTCAGAAACCACAGCTTTTGCAGCCGAGATGGCTGAAGGTACAATTACTGACTTAATGCCACCTAAAAAGAGATAGAATAAAATTGAAGGAGAAATAATGGACGTTTTACAGGCACGAAAAAATACCATTGAACAACAGGTCCGCCCTTGGGGAGGGCTAAATAACTCAGTTAATGATGCATTACTCCAAACTCACAGAGAGAATTTTGTCCCAGAAAAATATATTAATCTTGCTTTTGCTGATTTTGAAATACCTTTGAGTTCTGACGCAAAGATGCTGAGTCCAAAGTTAGAGGGCCGTATGCTTGATGCAGTAAACATACAGAAAGACGAAAGTGTTTTACAAATAGGCACCGGAAGTGGTTATATAACGGCAGTAATTTCACAACTATGTAAATCAGTTACCACGCTTGAAATTAACCAAGATCTCAGCAATGCAGCACAAAAAAGAGTTTTGGATCTTGGCATCAATCATGTTAAATTTATTAATATAGATGCAAGAGACTGGCAACCAGATAATTTTTTTGGTGTCGTTGTCGTTGAGGCCTCTGTACCTAAAATATCGTCGAACTATATGCACCTTCTTAGTGTCGGTGGAAGAATGTTCATTGTGGAAGGTGAAGACAATGCAATGACTGCCAAGTTGATAACACGCACTAGTGAAGATAAATGGACGACAAAATCACTATTTGAAACCCACATTGACCCTCTTATAGGATCTCAGCTAAAACAGGAATTTGAGTTCTAACAATTAGTCATGTCGACTCATAAGTTAATAGATTTAATTATGGGTAAAGCTGTGCAAGGCATTGCTTTGCTCGGCATTATTATTGCTTTTTTTATTACACAAATTCCTAATTTTCAATTAGACGCATCGTCCGATTCGTTGGTACTTGAGGGTGATGAAAATCTACGTTACTATCAAGAAATAGTCAAAGACTTTGGTACAGATGAGTCACTAGTAATAAGCTACCAAGTAGAAGATAACTTGCTGAATGAAAATAATTTAACTAACCTACGAAATTTACGAGATGAATTAAGAAACATTGATCAGATCCAATCTGTGACAACCATTTTGGATGTTCCATTGTTCAGATCCCCGCCACTCGACTTGGTTGATCTTTCCTCTTCAGATATCACTATAGATAACAACAATGCTGACTTATCACTTGCCGGCTATGAATTTGCGTCTTCCCCACTATACTCCAATAACCTTGTGAGTTTAGATGGCAACACTACTGCCATACTGATCTCATTAAAGAGTAATAATATTTTTAAAAAACTTCGAGAGAATCGTGATGAAATGAGAGCCCGAAGGGATCTCAATAAGCTCTCGAAAAATGATCTAGAAAGGCTTACTATAATTGAAAACAAAGTACTACAAAACTCTACAATTGAGAAAAATACACAAGCAATAGCTATAGCTGATATACGCTCTACAATATACAAGTATAGCAATAACGCTAAACTATTCTTGGGTGGATTGCCAATGATAACTACAGACATTATCGCTTACATTGGGAATGATTTAATAGTTTTCAGTTTGGCGGTTATTGGACTTATGGTGCTCATACTTGCAATTATTTTCAGGGGTTTGCGTTGGGTGATAATGCCAATTGGTATTAGTGTTGCTGGTGCAGTCACAATGACTGGTGTTTTAGCATTTCTAGGTTGGAACGTAACTGTCATATCCAGTAACTTCTTTTCTTTATTATTAGTTATGACACTCTCGGTTACTATACATTTAGTTGTTAGATATCGTGAATTAGCACAGAATAATGATGGGCTAGAATCAAAGCAAATAATCAAAGAAACCTTGATTCAAATGATGAGGCCATGCTTATTTACAACTTTGACAACATTTGCTGCATTCAGCTCACTTTTGATAAGTGATATAAGGCCAGTTATTGATTTTGGATGGATGATGTCAATCGGTGTAACAATTGCTCTAGTTCTCTCGTTTCTAGCTTTCCCAATGATAATGAGCTTGCTGCCGGCTCCCAAAATTATGAAGCACAAAACTGAGTTAAGGGCAACTCATAGATTGGCTACATTTAGCGAAAAATTTGGCAACCATCTTCTCGTTGTTCTTTTAATATTTATTGCCATTGCTGTTTTCGGTATTAGTAAGTTGAGCGTAGAAAATAGATTTATAGACTACTTTAAGAAGGATACTGAAATCAATAAAGGCCTAAGTTTTATTGACAAACAATTGGGCGGCACCATACCACTTGAGATTGTATTTGAAGAATTGGCAGAAGATTACTGGTTTGATGAAGATCTTCGAGCTGACATTCAAAACATTCATGAGTATATTGATGGCCTTGACGAGACTGGCAAGGTCCTTTCAATAGAAACTTTAATGAAAATATTGACACAAGCTAATGACAATGAACCCCTAAATGGTTTCTTTTTGAGTATTGTCAAAAGCCAAATACCTGAAAGCGCTAAAGAACATGTCCTGTATCCATATATGTCTGAATCTAGTGGCAATTTAAGAATAGTTGCCAGAATCAAAGAGACCAACCAAAAGCTACACCGTGATGAGCTGATAAACAATATTAAGAGATATATTTCAGATGAGCTTGGCTTCAAAGAAGATACATATCACATGACAGGCATGCTTGTCTTATATAACAATATGCTGCAGAGCCTTTTCGACTCACAAATAAAAACCATTGCTGCGGTGTTTGCAATGATTTTTATTATGTTCTTGTTTATCTTTAAATCATTTAGCTTATCAATAATTGCCATAGTGCCTAACACGCTGCCTTCCCTATTTATACTAGGAATTATGGGTATTTTTAATATATCACTTGACTTGATGACTATAACTATTTCTGCAATAGCGATTGGCATAGGAGTGGACAATGCAATTCACTATATTCATCGCTACAAAGTAGAATTTATTAAAGATAAAGATTACATAGCCGCCATGTATCGCTCCCATGACAGTATTGGACTGGCAATGTTCTATACCTCAATTACGGTTGCTCTCGGTTTCTTAATTCTAGCATTGTCTAATTTTATACCCAGCATTTACTTCGGTATTTTCACCGCCATTGCAATGCTAAGCGCTCTTTTGGCAAATTTAACTCTGCTACCAAAACTAATTCTAATGTTTAAACCAAAGATATAAAAAAAGCCCCGTCTCAAAATGAGAGACAGGGCTTTTACTACTAAAGGAGGAGAATAAAGTTAAAAATTAGTAGTTTTTTAACTTCAATAAATATTATACCATAATTATTTTATAATATTATTAATATTTAATATAAATCATAGATATGCCCTTACAACACCAATTTGACGTATTAATTATAGGCACAGGTAGTGCAGGATTTGTGAACGCATTGCAAATCTCACCAAAACTATCTGTTGCTTTAATATCTAAAGATAAAATCCTCGAGGGTAGCTCATATTATGCTCAAGGAGGAATTTCTGCGGTATTAACTAACAATGACAACTTCGATAAGCACATTGAAGATACTTTGAATACTGGTGCTGGTCTCGGAAATATAGATTCAATAAGATTTATGGTAAAAAATGCCCCAGATGCAATAAATTCTCTAGAGCTGGCCGGAGTTCGTTTTACCAAGAAACAAAATAAATATCATCTAACTACAGAGGGTGGCCATAGCGAAAGAAGAGTAGCACATGTATCTGACAAAACTGGCGAACACATTCAGTCAAGTCTGCTCAACAATGTTAGAAATAGAACTAATATTTCAATTTTTGAAAATTACATAGCTGTGGACTTACTGTTATCTGATGGTAGCTGTAATGGGGCACATGTTCTTAATAAACAAACCAACCAGGTCGAAAGCTTTCTATCTCACAAAACAGTAATTGCTACAGGTGGAGCCTCAAAAGCGTACCTCTATACCTCGAACCCAGACACTTCGACTGGTGATGGTATTGCTATGGCTTATCGTGCTGGATGTGAGATTGTCAATATGGAGTTTACTCAGTTTCATCCCACATGCCTATTCCACCCACACGCAAAATCTTTCTTAATTACTGAAGCTGTCAGAGGCGAGGGTGGCATTTTAAAATTGCAAAATGGCGATGAATTTATGCACAGATATGACAGTAAAAAAGAGTTAGCACCACGCGACATAGTTGCTCGAGCTATTGACAATGAAATGAAAACTAATGGTATCGACTGTGTTTATCTAGACATATCATTTAAGGGTAAAAAATGGATTCATGAGCACTTCCCAACCATTCAAGAAAAGTGCGCCTCTTTCGGTATTGATATTTCTAAAGATCCAATACCTGTAGTCCCAGCTGCGCACTATACTTGTGGCGGTATTCAGACAGACATAAATGCAAACACAAACATTACTAATTTATATGCAATAGGTGAAGTAGCCCATACCGGAGTACATGGAGCTAATCGTATGGCAAGTAATTCATTGTTGGAGTGTATAGTATTTGCCAAATCATGTGCTAAGCATATAAATGAACAGCAGTTACCTTCAAAATTTCCATATTTTGATTCTTGGGATGCTTCTAGAGTATCGCAATCTAAAGAGAAGGTTGTAGTACTACATCTTTGGGATGAAATTAGACGAATCATGTGGAACTTTGTGGGCATTGTTAGAAGCACTAAGCGCTTAAAATATGCCCAGTATAGGCTACATATGATAAACCTAGAGGTAGACTCTTACTATCGTACTTATGTAGTTTCCAGCGATCTAATTGAACTTAGAAATCTAGTAAAAGTTGCTCAAGTCATAGTAAATTCTGCTATTTCTAGAACTGAAAGTAGGGGCCTACACTTCAATGAAGACTTTAAAGAACTATCGAGTAAAATAACCAACACAAATATTAAAATAAAATGATTCTACCTATTCTTCACTACCCAGATAAGCGCCTGAGAACGATTGCCAAAGAGGTAAAATCGTTCGATAATTCAATCTCTATATTGGTTGATGATATGTTTGAAACAATGTATGAAGCGCCTGGTATTGGTCTTGCTGCTACTCAGATAAATCACCATCAAAGAATTATAGTTATTGATATTTCTGACAACAAAAATGAACCTCTTTGCCTTATTAACCCTGTAATTTCTGAAGAACTAGGTAAGACAGAGTCTGAGGAAGGGTGTCTTTCTGTTCCTGACTATTTTGAGCCCGTCAAACGTTACGATTCTATTAGAGTTAATGCTGTGAATCAAAAAGGTAAGCCCTTTGAAATACAGGCTAGTAGTTTGTTGAGCATTTGTATTCAGCATGAGGTTGACCATTTAAATGGCATTTTGTTTGTCGATCACCTATCTAAACTCAAACAAAGTAGACTGATCAAAAAGGCGAAAAAGTCTGGCAAAGAATTGTAGATGAAAATTGGTACACACGAGCTAACATCCCAAGTATTGTTAGCGCCAATGGCTGGAACAAGTGACAAGCCGTTTCGTAAAATATGCAAGGAGCAAGGCGCTGGACTCACTACATCTGAAATGGTTGTAATTCAGAAACACCTACTTAAATCAAAAAAATCTAAATATAGACTAGATTTTAGTAATGAAGAAGGCCCTATAAGTATACAAATTGCAGGTTCTCAACCTGAAGAACTAGCTAATTCAGCAAAACATGCTATTGATTTTGGAGCAGATATAATTGATATAAATATGGGCTGTCCTGCAAAAAAAGTATGTAATAAAGCATCTGGGTCTGCACTAATGCAAGATGAAATTTTAGTAAATAACATACTTACCTCAGTTGTGAATGCTGTAAATATACCTGTAACCCTAAAAATACGCACAGGATGGGATGCAAATAATAAAAATGCCACTAAAATTGCAAAAATAGCTGAGGATGCAGGCGTACAGATGCTAAGCATTCATGGCCGTACTCGTGAAGACAAATATAACGGTAATGCAGAATATGACACTATTGCTGAGGTAGTTGACAATATTAAAATACCTGTAATAGCTAATGGCGATGTTACTTCAGCGAAGAAAGCCTATGAAATCATAAAATATACAGGAGCCAAAGGGGTTATGGTAGGCAGAGCTACCCAAGGCAATCCTTGGATTATTGGTGAGATCGATCACTTTCTAAAAACTGGAAACATAGCACCAAAGACTCCAATAAATGTAAAAAAACTAACAATTCTTCGTCATATTAGCCAAATTCATAAATTTTATGGTGAAAATATGGGTGTAAGGCTCGCCAGAAAGCATATTTTTTGGTATGCTATGCATCTTAATCAGCACGCTGGGTTAACTTTTTGGAAAAAAGTCAATAAAGTTAACGAGCCTAATTTACAGTACAATTTATTCAAGGAATTTCTACAAAAAAATGAGTTCAACTGATCTACCTGCTTGTATTAATACAAAGCTTAAGCGTTACTTTAAGCAACTTAATGGTGAAAAAGCAAACAATGTATTTAAAATGGTTATAGGTGATGTTGAGCCAATTGTAATTAGACATGTTCTAGAGCTTACTAAACAAAATCACAGCGAAGCATCTAGAATTTTAGGTATAAACCGTGGCACATTAAAGAAAAAAATAGAACTATATAAACTCTAACTCTCTATAATTCTTACTTGTTGTTTGTTTAAATTCATGTAAGGAATCAAATGTCTATAAAACGTGCTCTAATAAGTGTTTCTGATAAAACTGGTATAGTAGATTTTGCAAAGACTTTAGCAAGTAACAACATTGAAATATTGTCTACGGGTGGTACCGCTAAGCTACTCAAAGAAAAAGGTGTTCCAGTTATACAGGTATCTGACTATACAGGTTTCCCTGAGATGATGGATGGCAGAGTCAAAACATTAAACCCAAAAATTCATGGCGGCATACTTGCTCGTCGTGGTATTGATGAAGTTGTAATGAAAGAAAACAATATAAATCCAATTGATTTGGTTGTTGTTAATCTTTATCCATTCCAAGAGACAATAGCTAAAGATAACTGCACACTAGAAGTTGCAATTGAAAATATTGATATAGGTGGGCCTGCTATGCTCAGATCTAGCGCCAAAAATCATGCCTCAGTAACAGTTATAGTAGACAGCTCTGACTATCAAATAGTTATTGATGAAATTAATGAATTAGGTGACACCACTATAACTACTAGGGCCAATTTAGCCTTGAAAACTTTTGAGCATACTGCCCAATACGACGGAGCAATAGCAAACTATCTAGGTAAATCTGATGATGGATTCCCTAACACAATGAATCTTCAATTTCACAAAGTTCAATCTATGCGTTATGGTGAAAATCCTCACCAAAGTGCTGCGTTCTACAAAGAAAGCAACATTAACGAATCTTGCATATCGTCAAGTATCCAAATTCAAGGTAAAGAAATGTCTTACAACAATATGGCTGATACTGACGCTGCGCTGGAATGTGTCCGTAACTTTGAATCCCCCGCTTGCGTAATTGTTAAGCATGCCAACCCATGCGGTGTAGCTGTACGTAGCAATATTAATGATGCCTATATGGACGCATTTAGAACTGACCCTACCTCAGCCTTTGGTGGCATTATTGCATTTAACCGTCCACTTGATACGCTGACAGCTAAAAATATTATTGATAAGCAATTTGTTGAGGTCATAATAGCTCCGAGTATAGACTCAGAAGCTAAGAAGATTTTATCCGCAAAGCAAAATGTGCGTGTACTTGAGTGTGGCGATCTAAATTCAGCACAAAACTCATTAGACTATAAAAGAGTTAATGGTGGATTGTTGATCCAGGACAAGGATTTGGGAGCTATTACCAGTAAAGATATACATTGCGTTACTGAATTAGAACCAACAGAAGAGCAAATAAAGGACCTACTTTTCGCATGGAGTGTAGCAAAAGTTGTGAAATCAAATGCCATAGTTTATGTAAAAAATGAGATGACTATTGGCGTAGGTGCAGGCCAAATGTCAAGGGTCTACTCAGCTAAAATTGCTAGCATTAAAGCGTCCGACGAGGGACTACAGGTTGAAGGTTCAGTTATGGCTTCTGACGCCTTTTTCCCTTTTAGAGATGGAATTGATGCTGCAGCAGATGCCGGAGTTAAGGCAATTATTCAGCCAGGTGGATCTATGCGAGATGACGATGTAATAGCAGCTGCAAATGAACATGGTATCGCCATGGTATTCACTGGTATGCGTCACTTCAAGCACTAATAATATAGCTTATCATTATGGACATAAAAAAATACATTAAAGACATAGACGATTTCCCTTCAAAAGGCATTATATTTAGAGATATTTCTCCACTATTGGCGGACCCTAAAGCTTTCTCTCATGTTGTTGACAGTATTGCAAATAAATACAACAAGAGAACAATTGATAAAATTGTAGGGCTTGATGCCAGGGGATTTATTTTTGGTTCTGTAGTGTCATATAAAACAGGAATACCGTTTGTTATGGTTCGTAAACCTGGCAAACTTCCTGACGAATGTGCCAGTATAGATTATCAACTAGAGTATGGTCAAAATACATTTGAAATCCATAAAAATTCAATTAATAAAAATGACAATATTTTGATTATTGACGATATTTTAGCTACAGGTGGTTCTGTTAAAGCAGTAACAAAGCTTATTAGAGAGCTAGGTGCTGAAATATACGCACTAGAATGTATTATTGAGTTGGGCTTTTTAGATGCAAGAAGTGAACTTGATATTAAAATTAATTCACAGGTTGTTTATAATTGATTTGATAAGCTGTACTATGAAAGAACTCTAACTCTGAACGATCTGCCCTTTAGCTTATCATTGCTAATTTTTTTATGAGCCTGCTTAATTAGTTCTGAGCTAACAGCTACATATGTCCAGTTACTAACTACATTTATCTTCCCAATCTTATCTCCCGGAATTCCTCCCTTCCCTGTAAGTGCTCCAACAATATCTCCGGGCCGTAGTTTTTGCTTTTTGCCGCCATCAATCTTTAAAGTTGTCATTGCTGGTTTATTAACTGGCTTGTTTAAATAACTCATACTTGGCAATGGGTCACTGAATTTTTCAAAATCTACACCTAGTTTTAATGCATCCAACTTAAATATTTCATTGTCGCCATATAGAGTGCATGCAATCCCATTACGGCCGGCTCTTCCTGTGCGACCAATACGATGAACATGAACTTCTGGGTTGCTCGCAAGGTTGAAATTAATCACCATATCAAGTGAATCAATATCTAACCCTCTAGCGGCTACATCTGTTGCCACCAATATAGAAACACTATTATTAGAAAACCTTATTAAAGCTTGATCTCGCTCTCTCTGGTCAAGATCACCATGTATAGAGAGTGCATAAAATCCATAATATGCTAACTCATCAGCAACATCTTGAGTGTCGCGCTTGGTATTGCAAAATACCAGTGTAGAATTAACCTTGTGCTTAGATAATAACAACCTCAAAGCTGTCATTCGTTCATCGTCACTACTTGACTTGTAAAAAAATTGCTTAATTGTTTTATCTTTGTGTATTGATTCAGCTTTAACCTTGACTGGTTTAGTCATAACTCGCTGTGTAATGTTTAATATTTCATCTGGAAAGGTTGCGCTAAAAAGCAGAGTCTGGCGCTGCGAAGGCACTTTTTCTATTATCTTGTCTATAGTGTCTTGGAACCCCATATCCAGCATTCGGTCAGCCTCATCTAACACCAAAGTTTTAATACTTTCTAATTCAAGGGTTCCTTTTCTCAGGTGCTCTTCAATTCTTCCTGGTGTTCCTACTATTATATGTGCCCCATGCCTTAATGAACCAATTTGCAGCCCTAATGGAGCTCCTCCACATAGAGTTAATACTTTAATATTATGTATCCCCCTGCCTAGTCTACGTATTTCATCAGCAACCTGATCTGCCAACTCCCTGGTTGGACAAAGAACAATAGATTGCACTCTAAAAGACTTGACATCTAATTTTTGCAAAAGACCAAGCCCAAAGGCTGCAGTCTTTCCTGATCCAGTTTTCCCTTGACCGATTAAATCCTTATTTGCGAGTATGAGCGGTAAGCTTGATGACTGTATATCTGTCATCTCTGTATAACCAAGAGATAGTAAATTATCTGTTAGGCCTGGATCAAGCCCAAGTGAAAGAAAGGTTGTTTTACTCAAAATAATAATTTATAAATAATATAAAAGACATTTTAACGTGAATAGGCATTTAACAATTAATAGACCAATAAAACAGAGAGAATTTTATTGAAATATTACCAATGAGAGTGTATTTGTGTGGACTCAAAGAGTTAATTCTACACCTATACGCGCAACTGAATTCAAGTATTTTTGTATAAAAAGACCCGGTATACAATACATAAAGTGAGATAATATTAACATCTGTTGTGTGCGTGATTGGTTATATCCCCTGAGCCGATTAATAACAACATAAGGAAATGAGATAGCTTACTATTGTGTAAGCCTGCCATGAAGCGGGAAACCTGCGGTAATCTTCGAACTTCCGCCTTGAGCCGAATGGTTCAGGTTTAAATCAACACGGCACAATGGACTTTTCAATTAACTTCTGCTAATCTCATTTTTCATAATTTGACTATAATAAGTTAACTTTTGTTGGTCTCAATATAATTAATGAAAACTATAAGACAAGCACTCAGACAAAAAAGGCGATCCATAAATAGACGCGATAGAACAAAATTTTCTAGGCAATTACTATCACGTTGCAAAGGTTTAGGTATTTTTCAGAGCGGAAAAAAAATCGCTATATATTTGACAAATGACGGTGAGATTGACCCAATTTATATTCAAAAATACATGCAAATGATTGGATTAAGCGTTTATTTGCCTCTATTAGACGGTAAAAAACTTAAATTTGCAAAGATTGGTAATACTTATAAAAAGAATAGATTTGGCATAAATGAACCAATATTTTCTACATTTACTAATGCCAATAAACTAAATGTTATTCTTATGCCATTGGTTGGATTTGACCAAAATAAAAACCGTATAGGTATGGGCGGCGGTTTCTATGACAAAACATTGTCATTCAAAATTAGACAAACAAATTTTAATACCCCTAAACTTTATGGTCTAGCATTTGATTGCCAAGAGTCTGATAATTTAGATATAAAGCCATGGGATGTTCAACTAGATGGTGTAATTACCCCCAGCAGGGTAATTAAATAAAAAAATTAATCCCCCATCGCATGCCTTTGTAAGAACAACTTTAATGAAGGATTGTCATCAATTAAATTCATACCGAAACCACGAAACCACCTTAAAGTCTCGTTGTTTTCCTTATAAATCCAATTTAATCCGGTCATAGTTTTTGCCATTAACTCATTATCTAGACGTCTAGATCTTGCATATTTACGCAGTACTCCGTAATCTCCTACTGGCTTATTGCTGGCTATTATTTGATTTGTAAGCTCTTCCACATCTGCAAAGCCTAGGTTCACACCCTGACCTGCAAGAGGATGAATATTATGTGCGGCATCACCTACTAAAGCTATGTTTGCTTTCACATATTCCTTTGCACTACGCTCGACCAATGGGAATGAATGAATTTCACTGGTAACCTCAAAATCACCAAAACGATACTCTACAGCGATCGCTAAACGTTTGGCAAAATCATCTTTAGATAGCAACATTAGTTCTTCAGCTAAAGAATTTTCTGTTGACCAAACTATTGAAGCTTGATTGTCTGAGAGTGGTAGTATTGCAACAATACTGTCGGATAAAAATCTTTGCCAAGTTGTATCGTTGAAGCTATTAGTTGATTTAATATTACAGATGAGGGCATGTTGCTTATAGTCTGTATCACTGAACCCTATTCCTGCCAACTTTCTAGTACGTGAATTAGCACCATCGGCACCAATTAATAACATACAACCAAGATTGATATTATCTTCAAGTCCTATTTTATATCCAGCATCGACTTTCTCTATACTAATAAGTTTATCTGATATATAACTAACATTAGTGCTCAAAAGTATTTTGTATAGAGCCGCCTGAATTGCATCATTTTCAATAATATTTCCCAAGTGCGTTAGTCCATCTTCGATGCAACTAAAACTTAAACTTCCATGCGAATTTTGGTCCCAAACCTTAGTATCAGTGAATACATGTTTGCGTTCAATCAGTTCCCATGCTCCTATTTCTTGTAGCAATCTTTCAGATCTTGGAGTTATCGCGCTTACGCGTAGATGAAACTCTTTGTTAAGGTTTGTATTCGGTTTAGTTGGTTCAATAATTGCAATTCTATAATTACATTGTTGTGCGATACTTATTGCAAGAGCTTGTCCTACCATACCGCCACCAACTATGGCAATATCAAATTGATCCATTACAAATCTCCAGCAACCGTCATCTCATTTACTAGAACTGAACCAATCTTAATATTACTACGTAAATCAATGTCATTACCAATATGTACAATTCCTGCAAACATATCTTTCAAATTTCCAGCAATAGTGAGCCCTGAAACTGGGTATTTAATTTCACCATCTTCGACCCAAAAACCCAATGCTCCTCTTGAATAATCCCCTGTAGTTCCATTAACACCGTGTCCCATCAATTCAGTTACTACAAGGCATTTGTTAGTGTTCTGAATTAATGACTCAAGGCCACCACTATAATTTGCGTTCACTATAATATTGCTTACCCCACCAGAATTGGCAGTTGTATTTAATCCAAGCTGATTAGCTGAATATTGACCCATAATATAACTCTTAACAAGGCCGTCCTGTATAAAGTGCTGTTCTTCTTTAAGCACACCATCGCTATCGAAAGATTTTGCTCCCAATGTTTTCTTTGCGAGTGGTTTTTCAATTACGTTAATACTTTCTGGTAATACTAGTTTATCCAGGCTATTTAATAGAAAGGTTGATTTCTTATATTGTCTGGAGCCGCCCAGAGCGCCCAAAAGCTGAGAAAATAAACTGCTAGATAAGCGTGATGTAAAAATAACAGGGCACTTTTGAGAAGTTAAAGAGCGTGCACTTAGCTTTTGACGTGCCAATCTGGCAGCTTCTGTTGCAACACTATTAGGCGACCTTAGATCTTTATAATCAAGAGCTGTTGTATAGTCATATGCCGTTTGTTTTTCTACGCCCTTTTTAGCTATTAGCGAACAATGTAATGAGTGACGGGTACTTCTTTGAGTTGCTATTAAACCATTAGAATTAGCATACAGGTATTCTCCTTGGAAGCTAGACACTTCTGCACCCTCAGAGTTATCAATATATTTCTTTTCTAATGCTATTGCCTCGCACTCCTTAGCTAATTCAATACTTTCAGCCGCCTCCAAATCCCATGGATGGTACAAGTCTAACTCTGGAACATCAAAAGCCATCCTTTCCTTTGGGGCTAGACCATTGAACGGGTCTTCCTGAGTATATTTGGCAATTAAACAGGCAGATGTAATTGACTTTTTTAGACCGTCTTTAGTGAGGTCAACACTCGATGCATGGCCTTTCTTTTGACCGAAATATACAATAATATCAAAGCTCTTATCTAAGTGATACTGTAAAGCTTCAACATTACCCAGTCTAACAGAGGTAGATACTCCTGAACTTGAGCTTAGTGATATCTCATAATCACTTGCATTCTGCTGCTTCAGCAGCTCTATAGCTATTTCAACTGTATTTTCTAGTGAAGACATTTACGTTTTATAAAAAAAAATATAGCATTTAATAGTTATGCTATGCTGTTTCAATTCTTGTTACTTCTAGCAAATGTAGCCTTCTCGAGTCAGTCTTAAGAACCTTAAAATTGAACCCTTGCAAATCAATATCGCTCATTTGTTCTGGAATGAAAGTGAATCCACTAATCACAAATCCTGCAATTGTATCCACATTCTCGATATTTAAGTTAACTCCGAAGAATTCATTAAATTCTTCAATAGGGGTGTTAGCTTTCAGCAAGAATCTACCTTCTCCAAAATCGATAATATTGTCTTCCTCTAAGTCATGCTCATCGACTATCTCTCCAACAATTTGCTCAAGTACATCTTCAAGTGTAACTAATCCGGCAATTTCACCGTACTCATCCATTACAATCGCCATGTGTGATTTTTTTTGTTGAAAATCTCTAAGTAATGCTCCCAAAGTTTTACTCTCTGGCACTAAAACTGCAGTCCTTAAGTACTCCTTATATCCGAACTCTTTCTTCTGGTTCCCGGCCAGATAACTCAACAAATCTTTAGCCAAAATGATTCCTTGCACTCTATCTTTTTGAGAATTTAGTATTGGGAACCTAGAGTGTGAAGAACTAATCATCAGTTTAAGTAAATTTTTTGTTGATATGTTATTCTCTATCATCACCATTTTTGACTTTGGAACCATCACATCCCGAACCTCTAGATTTTGAAGCTGCATTGTCCCTTCAATGATTGAACGACTATGTGAATCAATAATGAGGTTCTCTTCCGCCTCTTTTAAAGTTTGCAATAACTCGTCGCTGGTACGTAACGGATAATGAAAAAAATGTTTTACTATTCTTTGCAGAATAGAGTTTGTCGACGGAGGCTTTTCTTCGTTCATGAAACTTTAGATAATTATTAGAATATTCATTGTACCTATGCTTTATCTTTTTTACTACTTCGCATAATTTTTCCTTGTGCAGCACGATCTTTACGTACTTGTTTAGGGTCAGCAATTAGGGGTCTATACACTTCCACTCTATCTTTTTCACGTAAAACTGTATCTAGTTTTGCAATTTTCCCAAAGATACCAGTGATGTCCTTTGATAAATCAATCTGCGGGTATATATCTAAAATACCAGAACATTCAATTGCTTGTCGTAATGTTGTTCCTTCTGCAACATCAAGACTGAGCAGGGTTTGTTTGTTTTCTAGAGCGTAGGCTACCTCGATAATCATTTAGTACTGGTCACAAAGATGTTGAGCCTGAGTAAAATTCAATGTTCCTTCGTATATAGCTCTACCGGTAATTGCACCAACAATTCCATGGTGTGATTCAGCTAGTAAATTAGAAACATCATCAATATTAGTAATGCCGCCAGATGCAATAATTGGTATTGATGTCCGTTTTGCAAGGTCAGCAGTTGCTTCGACATTGACACCCTTCATCATTCCATCCCTAGCTATATCTGTATAAATAATAGAGGTTACACCATCTTGCTCAAATTTTTTTGATAAATCAGTAACATGTAAATCGGTTTGTTTAGCCCACCCTTCTGTAGCAACATAGCCATTATTTGCATCTAAACCAACAATAATCCTACCTGGAAATTCTTTACAAAGTTCTGAAATAAATTCTGGATTTGTTACAGCCATAGTGCCTATTATTAGATAACTGACTCCTGCTTCAACATAAGCCTCAGCTATACCTAAATTACGTATACCCCCACCAATTTGAACAGGTAAATCCGGAAATTGATTGGTTATGTTAGTTACACTTGAGGCATTAACGGGTTTGCCCTCAAATGCACCATTTAAATCTACCAAATGTAATCGTTTCGCACCCTGATCTACCCACTTGCTGGCCATCTCGGTGGGATTATCAGAAAACACAGTTGTGTCTTCCATGAGTCCTTGCCTCAATCTTACACACTGTCCGTCTTTTAAATCAATTGCTGGAATGATCACCATAGCTCTGATCTGGGTTGTTATATTTGTACATATTGTATTTATCGTAACTCAGTTTCTCAACTCATCTAGATGAAATCCTGTTGTTAGATATACTGCGCCTGTAAAGCTGACTATTATAATCAAATAGTAATACAACGAGCACTGTTTAACCTTAATGAGTGCCATGGTTGTTAGGCTTAATTATCATTATGATGAAATAGCACTTAACTCTTCCAAACTCCATCTAGGTTTGACTAAAATTTCTGAATTACTGCTCAGCTCACTATCACTGAACCTATAGTATCCAGCCAATGCAATCATAGCCCCATTATCTGTACAAAATTCTTGCCTTGGATAAAATGACTTAACGCCAAGCTTGTTACACATTTCGTCCAAAGTCTTGCGTAGCGTGAGGTTTGCACTTACTCCACCAGCAACAACTAGGGTTGAATGGCTTGACTGCTCTAGAGCACGTCTACACTTAATCATTAATGTTTGAGTGGCTGCGATTTCAAAAGCTTTAGCAATATCAGCACTATTATGTGGATCCTTTAAAAAAGTATTTCGTGCATATGTCTTGAGCCCACTAAAACTAAAATCAAGTCCAGGTCTATCTGTCATTGGTCTTGGAAATTTATATCTATCTTTATCTCCCTGTTTTGCTAATTCAGCCAGTGCTGGACCACCCGGATAACCTAAACCTAGAATCTTTGCTGTCTTGTCAAACGCTTCGCCTACAGCATCGTCCAATGATTCTCCAAGGATTTTGTATTCTCCAATACCATTAACATCAACAAGCATTGTATGCCCACCGGAAACCAAAAGCGCTATAAATGGAAACTCTGGGCAATCCTCTTCTAGAAGCGGTGCGAGCAGATGTCCCTCCATATGGTGGACTGCAATCGATGGTATATTTAAACTCCAAGACATTGAATTTGCAACTGAACTACCTACCAATAATGCTCCAGCCAGACCAGGACCAGCAGTATAGGCAATCCCAGTAATATCACTTAATTTAACTTTAGCATCTGATAAAGATGACTTTATTAATGGAATAACTCTTTGTATGTGATCTCTAGATGCTAGCTCAGGAACTACGCCTCCATACTCTGCATGAATATGTACCTGAGAAAATAATCGATGCGCAATAAGACCTCTATCTGAACAATAGATACCTATTCCGGTTTCATCGCAGGAACTCTCAATGCCCAAGATAACGACAGTTTTAGGTGTCACTGTACTGTTTCGCCTAGGTAGACTTTTTTGACATCTTCATTTGTTAATATTTGCTCTTTGTTGCCCTTGGCGATAATTTTACCTGCATGAAGGACGTATGAATGATCACACGTATCGAGCATTTCTCGATAATTGTGGTCTGTAATAAGAACACCGATACCTTTGCCCTTTAGCTGGTAAATAATTTGCTGTATGTCGCCCACTGAAATTGGATCTACACCCGCGAATGGCTCATCGAGTAGAATAAATTTAGGGTTAATTGCTAATGATCTAGCTATTTCTACACGCCTTCTTTCACCTCCAGACAGGCTCAAACCTTTTATATGGCGTATATGTTCAATATTAAATTCAGACAATAACTCTTCGAGCCTGTGTAGTATTTGTTTTTTATCAAGATCCTTGTTTAACTCTAAGACTGCCAAAATATTTTTTTCAACCGTGAGCTTTCTAAAAATTGAAGGCTCTTGTGGTAAGTACCCAAGGCCCATATGAGCACGCTTATGCATTGGCAGTTTGCTAACCCTGTTGTCACCAATCAACACTTCACCCTTGTCGGCTTTCACTAAACCACAAGCAATATAAAAACACGTAGTCTTGCCTGCACCATTTGGACCTAAGAGGCCTACAATCTCACCGCTTTTCACCTTAAAAGAGACATCGCTCACGACCTCAATTCGGGAATACTTTTTGGTTATGTTTTTAACAGACAGGGTATTATTTTCCATGAAATAATCTTACCTTAAATTAACTTAATTTGTTCGGAGCTGAATACTTCGAATGCTTTGCCATTCCTCTGTACAAGTAATGCGCCTTGTTCATTTATACCATCCGCAACGCCTATAACTTCTTTGTCATCGTGGCTAACTTTAAGTTTTTTATTAATCAAATAATCAAGCTCTAGCCATCTAGACTGAAAAGAGTTTAATCCTCGTTGCTCGAACTGATCGCAATATTTTATAACTTTGTTTATTATTTTAGCCGTTAAAGTTTCAATCTTTGGTGTGATAGTTAGAATTTGAGTCAAGTCTGTCCAAGGAGTTTCACATTCCAATTCTCCATTCAGGTTGTTATTAACTCCTATACCAATAACAACAGTCTGGGACTTATTCTGCACGGTATTTTCAATCAATATACCTGCAATCTTCATATTCTTAAAATACAAATCATTAGGCCATTTAAGCTTTAGTTTTTTTATCTCATAGTCCCGCTCTAAAACATCAATCAAAGCCATGCCAATTACTAAGCTTAATCCATTTAGGGATGTAGCATTTTTAAAATTTCTTCGTACAGAAACCAAAACACTCGAATCTCTTTTACTTGCCCATTTACGCTGATACTGCCCCTTGCCGCTTGTTTGCTCTCTGGCTACACAAACCTGAATTTTATCTGAAAAGGGTAATGCTGCTAAAAAATCATTAGTACTGGGTATAGTATCTAAAATAAAGCACTCAGTATCTACTGATAACTCTTCACTTAAATAAGAATAATCGACCACGTTACAATCACAAGTAATAAAGATAACCAAACCGCAGCTGACCCTAAGTCCTTTGCTTTACCAGACAGCTCATTGTATTCACTGCCAATCCTATCTACAATAGATTCAATAGCTGTATTCAATACCTCAGTTATCAATACTATAAATAATGGCAATATTAGAAGTGCTCTTTCAATAGAGCTTGTAGTTAAGAATAAAGATGCAGGAACTAAAACTAAAACTGCCCAAACCTCCTGCTTAAATGCAGTTTCAGATTGGTAGCATGATTTAATACCTTTAATAGAAAATTTGAATGCATTAATAATTCGATTCATTCCGGTTGCTTCATTTTTCATGCTGAGTACTTCAAACGTATAAAATAGATGTATTTATTTTACACTTAATTAATTTATGAAATTAGCACTAGGAGTTGAATATTTGGGCACAAACTTTCATGGATGGCAATTGCAAAAATCCGGCATTAGAACTGTACAACTTGTAGTCGAAAGTGCACTATCAAAAGTAGCAGATCAGCCCATCAGGGTTTATTGTTCTGGAAGAACTGATGCGGGGGTTCACGCACTAGAACAGGTAATTCACTTCGAAACAGATGTAAATCGTGAAGATAAGTCTTGGCTTTTTGGTGGGAATGTGAATCTACCTAGCGATGTTAATTTCGTATGGGTGAAGCGTGTAAAGGATGATTTTCATGCTCGCTTTAATGCTATTGCAAGGCAATACCAATACAAGATACATAACACTCGCGTGCGCTCATCACTCCTTGCATCACATTCATTGTGGGAACCAAGAGAGCTGGACATTGATGCTATGAATAAGGCTAAAGAGTGCTTACTAGGCGAGCACGATTTCTCAGCTTTCCGTGGAAGCTTGTGTCAGGCCAAATCACCTATAAAAAATATCGAGTATATAAAATTAATAAATAACAATCATGAAATAACTATTGAGATAAAGGCCAATGCATTCTTACATCACATGGTGCGCAATATAGTTGGAACCCTATTAAAGGTCGGAAGGGGTGAAAGAACAGTTGACTGGATGAACGAAGTTTTAGACTCGAAGAGTCGCAAACAAGCTGGAGCAACAGCGGAACCTCAGGGTTTATATTTTGTAAAGGCTTTCTATAACGAAATCTAAGATATCAGGTGCTTTAATGGACTTTTAGAGGCGGCTTCCTCATCTCCTAACTCAGACCATGCATAACGTAGTGCATCGGTACGACGTTCATAAAAACGATTTTTCCCGAACTTTTCAACAAACCCAGAACGCACTAATACACTTTCAATACCCTCCATTCTTGCAAAAAGTATCTCTATACCATTAGCTGAACATCTTTCCAGTAATCCTGATAGGGCTTCTTCTCCGCTTGCATCAATCTGGTTAATACCAGCCATGTCAACAATAATATATCTTAGACATTCATGCTTATCGGCTATAAGTCGTAGAATCCTGTCCTCAAAATAACCTGCATTAGCAAAATAAAGAGATCCAGAATATTTAACAATAGAAACGACCTCGCAACGGTCTAAGTCATTAGCTGCTGCGTTAACAAACATAGTAGATCCATCATGGGTTGACAGTTCTGTAAATCTAGGCTCCATAGTTCTGTATAGGAATAAACCTAGAGACAATATAACACCAATTACAATGCCATTCTCAAGATGTGGTGCGAATAATAGTGTTAATATAAATGCGGTCACAGATACAATCGCATCATGTTTCTCAACCTTCCATGCATGAATGATTGGTTGAAACTTGATCAAATTAATAACTGCCATGATAATTACAGCTGCCAATGTAGCCTGAGGCAAGTGAAATAATAAAGGGGTTAGCCATAACAGTGTTATGCCCACAATCAGGGCAGTAACAACAGAAGAGAATCCAGTAATAGCTCCTGCGGAAATATTAACAGCAGATCGAGAGAACGACCCGGAAACAGCATAACCCTGACAAAAACATGAAACAACATTGGCTATTCCTTGGCCGATTAGCTCCTGATCAGCATCAAGGCGTTGTTTTGTTTGCGCTGCCATCGCCTTAGCAATTGAGATAGCCTCCATAAAACCAATCAAACCTATAGTGATGGCTGTCACTATCATTGATGACATAACAGGAATATCGAAATTAGGAATAACAAAAGAAGGTAATCCCTCTGGGATTGAGCCAACAATTGCACCTCCAAAATCTTCATTGAAACCTATTAACCAAGAAATAAAGGTAGTTATAACAACTGCTAACAGAACGCTCGGCAATTTGGGCGCATACCTTTTCACGCTAATGATGATAGTGAATGCGAGCAACGCCATAAGAACTGTAGTTAAATGCGCTCCATCATAAGCATTAATAAATACTCCCCAGACTTGCTCATAAGTCTGCCCAGTGCTGGGCTTTACAACTCCAAAAATCTTATCGAGTTGAGAGGCGCCAATAATAATTGCAGCTGCGTTAGTAAATCCAACAACAACTGGATGCGATAAGAAGTTAATAATAAATCCTAGCTTGAACGCTCCAAGCAAGAATTGAAAAATACCTACTAACAGTGCCAGAATTGATGCATACGCGATGAATGTGTCTGGGTTAGTTGCGTATGGCTGTAATGCCGCTGCAGTTAATAGTGATACTATTGCAACCGGACCTGTCCCTAGCTGCCTTGACGAACCCATAAGTGCGGCAATCATTACTGGTAAAAATGATGCATATAAGCCATACTGTGGAGGTAGGCCAGCAAGCTGTGCATAGGCCATAGATTGTGGAACCAACACTAAAGCAACCGTCAAACCTGCGACTACATCTGCCCTTAATACATCAGGATTTTTTAGCTCATTAATCCAAGCCAAAAATGGCAAAAGTTTTGCAATTCTGTTCAAAATACTTCCAAATAAATAAAATAACAGCTCCACGGAATGTAAAAAACCGCAGTGCATGTTGAAGAATATAAGAAATGTATTATATAATAATAATTACATTTATTGTGTATCATTTTGTATAATATTCATCTTGTATTTTTGAGACTATCTGTCTTAACTTTCCTCATACAGCAATAATATCACGAGAAGGTCATTAATGAAACTGATTGAAAACTTACACTTTAATAATATTCGTGGAGACATTACCGGAGGAATAACTGCCGGAGTTGTAGCCTTACCTTTTGCAATTGCAATGGGATTGGCGTCTGGTGCTGGAGCGATTGCTGGATTGTATGGTGCAATTATTACTGGATTCTTTGCTGCCCTATTTGGTGGTACTGGTGCCCAGGTCTCTGGACCCACAGGGCCTATGACTGTGGTAATGGCAATGATTGTAACTAAGTACATTTCATTGTATCCAGAAACTGGATTAGCACTAGCATTCACTGTAGTTGTGCTAGGTGGATTGTTTCAGATCCTATTTGGTATACTTAAACTTGGTAGATTTATTAACCTGATACCACACCCAGTCACATCTGGATTTATGACCGGTATAGGTGTTATTATAATTATTTTACAAATTCCTCAGGTTCTTGGTTTTTATGATATCAAGGGCTCTACAATTGGTATTTTTTCTCAACTGGGTGACATAGATAACTATTTGATTAACACCGGTGCACTCTCTATTGCTATTATTACATTAGTTATTGTTTACCTTCTACCTAAGAGGGTTGGAAGAATTATTCCGCCCCCACTATTTGCCTTATTATCTGGAACCTTAATTTTAATGCTTTTCCCGCAACACTTTGGCTCAGAAATTGAGCCTTTAAATAGCATGATATTGGGTGACATTCCAACTGGATTGCCGAGCTTTAATATGCCTGTTTGGGAAGCCAGCATGGTAGCAGATATGATAGCATCTGGTTTAATGTTGGCAGTATTAGGCTCGATTGATTCACTTTTAACTTCACTAGTTTCGGATGAAATTACCAGAACACACCATAAATCAGACAGGGAGCTAATAGGTCAAGGAATCGGCAATACATTATCTGGACTGTTCGGAGGATTGCCAGGTGCTGGTGCCACAATGCGCACAATGACGAACGTTAAGGCTGGTGGCCTGACACCTATATCCGGTGCTTTCCATGCAGTACTTTTATTAATTATCGTTCTGGGTGGTGCACAGTACGCTAAGGAAATACCTTTAGCGGTTCTAGGCGCAATCTTGGTAAAAGTTGGTACTGATATAATAGATTGGGACTATTTCAAAGGTTTATTTTCAGCACCAAAAGCAGGTGTCCTTATTATGCTAACCGTGCTGTTTATTACGGTATTTTATAATCTTATGGCTGCAGTAGCTATAGGTCTTATTATGGCAAGCTTAATATTCTTACAAAGAATGACTGATGTTCAGTTAGCGAGCATAGTAGCTGTACAAACTATTGAAGAGGCGGCACACCTTGATGAAGAACATCAAGAACTTGTACGTGCTGGTAATACATTGTTCTATCAGCTTAATGGTCCGCTAAGCTTTGGTTCTGCAAAAGGTATTGTGAGGGATTTTTCAACAAAAACGAACTACAACAGAGCGATAATTGATTTATCAAACGTTCCAGTTATTGACTACACCACATCAAGAGGTATTGCTGAAATTTGTAACATATGTGAAGAGAAAGCAGCTGAAGTTACCATCGTAGGTGCAAACACTAAGGTCAGGCATTTCTTGGAAAATATTGGAATCGATAAAATAATTATCACTTAACCAATACAATAATTATATAAGAAGGCCTGTAACACTGGCTTTATACTATTGAGCACTTAGGGACTTAAAAATCTTCGTCCCAATCTACCACTATCTGTTTTTTTATAATATCAACTGAAACTAAAAAAGGTTCGATATAAGGAACCCAGTGTTCTTTTTTGCCATTAACTATCAATACATGATTAGACCCAGTATCAACTAAGCTAGACACCCTTCCAAGATCAACTCCTGTTTGAGTTATAACCTCAAGACCAATTAGATCTTCCCAGTAGTACTCACCCTTAGATAGTTTAGGCAGCTGTGATTTTTCTATGTATAAATCAACACCAATCATTGGCACTGCTTGTTCGCGATCATTGATATCTTTAAGTTGAGCAACTATAGTTTTACCCTGTTCACGGCCATTGGTGATATACAATGTTAGCCATTCTCCCTCTACCTGAATATGCCATGGCTGGTAGGATAAGATATTTTTACGAGGATGAGTATGTGAAAAAATTTTTACCCAGCCCTGAACGCCAAAAAGGCCATTGATTTTACCAACCAACAGCCTTTTATTTAGTTTATCCTGATCTGAATTATTCAGCAGCCTTTTCCTCTTCAGTTGTTTCTTCTACTGCTTCAGTTGCTACTTCTGGCGTTTCATCAACTTTAGCTTCTGCTTCTTCAGCGGCTTTAGCTTCTGCTTCAGCTTTGGCCTCTTCATCAGCTTTAGCTTTAGCTTCTGCTTCAGCTTTGGCCTCTTCATCAGCTTTAGCTTTAGCTTCTGCTGCTATTTTAGCTGCTACAGCTTTTGCTCTTTCTTCCTGTTCTGTGACACGCTTTTCACGAATTGAAGGGTCTTTGAATTCTTTGACAAGCTGCTTAACGCGATCAGAGATTTGCGCACCTTTTGATGCCCAATAATCTAGTCTGTCTTCTTCGATGGTAAGCCTAACTTCTTGTCCACGAGCAACTGGATTAAAATATCCAATGCGCTCAATG
>Ga0206681_10000072_pt1 | contig 66753 bp, 70 predicted proteins | sample M150012015metaG_FD_161048 | JGI IMG/M metagenome (GOLD analysis project Ga0206681, IMG submission 161048) | Ammonia-oxidizing marine archaeal communities from Monterey Bay, California, United States - M1 500m 12015 | ecosystem: Environmental > Aquatic > Marine > Intertidal zone | place: USA... | reverse complement strand
CAGTTGAACACTCATTAGAGGTGGCTAATTATGCTGCTGACAAGATACGTACCTTACCTTACTTAAATCTTTTTATGGACCCAGTATTATCGATAGTTGTTTTTGAGCGCTTGAATTGGTCATGGGAAAACTATAATGCTTGGTCAAAAGAGCAGCTTAGGAATCAACTTTGTTTTGTTGTTCCTTCAGTTATTGACGAAAAGCCTGTATTACGTTTTGCTTTTTTAAATCCTGAAACATCAAATAGTATGGTGGATGAAATTTTACAAAGTTTAGGATAGCTATATTTAATGCAAGGAATATATAGCTCAAAGCACAAGTTAAGGAACTCTAAATCTGAGCTATGTGGAGGTGAGTTTGTTACTCCTTTTGAGACCCCACAGCGTGTTGAATATGTATTAAAAGAGTTCAATAATCGTAATATAGGAAAAGTTGTAAAGCCTATTGATTTTGGTATGGGTCCATTGTTAAAGGTTCACGATTCTAGGTATTTAGACTTCATACAGTCATGCCACACAGAATGGCAACAGGCAGGAAATAGTGGTGAAGCAATTGCATGGTGTTGGCCATCAAGAGATACAGGAAGTTCTTTTTCGCCAAAAGATATAAATGCAAAGTTGGGATACTATAGTTTATCTTCAGACACTTCTATTTCTTATGGAACTTGGGAGGCAGCATTGGATTCTGCAAATGTTGCATTGACAGGAACAAAACTACTTATTGACAATAATTCTTCAGCATTTTCTATGTGCAGACCACCAGGCCACCATGCAACTAGGGACATGTTCGGTGGGTACTGCTTTATCAACAATGCTGCAGTTGCTGCTCAATATTTAATTGATAGCGGTGTATCTAAAGTAGCTGTTTTAGACGTAGACTTTCATCACTGTAATGGAACACAGTCAATCTTTTACAACAGGGATGATGTTATGGTTTGCTCAGTACATGGTGACCCATATAGTGCTTTTCCATATTTTAGTGGATATGTAAACGAGACTGGTGCTGGATATGGTAAAGGTTTTAACTTTAATTATCCTTTACCACCAAATACAGGTTATTCTGTTTGGAAAAGAGCACTATGTTCTGCATTGGAAGTTATTAATAATTATGGCCCTGACAAGCTTATAGTTTCGCTTGGTTCAGATACATTTAAGGACGACCCTATTTCCTTTTTCAAGTTGGATAGTGAAGATTTTTTTGATTATGGATATGAGATTTCCAAACTTGATGTTCCTACGTTATTTGTAATGGAGGGCGGATATGCTGTTAATGATATTGGTGTTAATATGGTTAATGTTTTGCAAGGCTTTGAAACTTAGTATTCCTATATATCATGTTTAGTGTATTCTATTTTGTAAAGTTTATACATATCAAATATATCAATAATGCAAAAAATTGATTCCGAAATAATTTACAGTCTCAAAGGTATCGTAGGACCTAATAACTACATTGACGATACTAAAAAAATCGATCCATATGTGAAAGATATATGGGGCCAATATAATGGCACTACACCCTTAGTTTTAAGACCAATAAGTACAGACATGGTTTCTGAAATTGTAACTCTTTGCAATAATAATAATATTGGTATTGTCCCACAGGGAGGCAATACTGGATTGGTTGGTGGGGGTGTCCCTAGTGATTCTGGAATGGAAATATTGATTTCAATGGACAAAATGAATGCAGTGTGTGATATAGATGCAGTTAACTACACAATGACGGTTGAAGCAGGATGTATATTGTCAGAAGTTCAAGATGCTGCTTTCAGTGCAAATAGACTTTTTCCGTTAAGTCTTGGTGCCGAAGGTTCATGTCAGATTGGGGGGAACTTATCTACCAACGCCGGAGGCACGGCCGTTCTAAGATATGGAAATGCAAAAGAACTAGTACTAGGGTTAGAGGTCGTGCTTCCTAATGGCACAATATATGACGGGCTACGCAGACTTAGGAAAGACAACACTGGCTATGATTTAAAGCAGTTATTCTTGGGCTCTGAAGGCACATTAGGCATTATTACTAAAGCTGTCTTGAAGTTATTTCCATTGCCAGAAGATAAAGTTACTTCATTAGTTGCCTTATCCTCCCTAGAGGCAGCACCAAGGCTATTATCGTCTTTGCGGGAGATTACAGGGGACAACATTACAGCGTTTGAATATATGGATAGAGCCTGTTTAGATATTTTGGAGACTCATACTGACTTATCTGATCCATTTAGTGAAAAATATAGTCACTTCGCTCTTGTTGAACTGACTTCAAGTAGGGTAGATGCGAACCTATATGACTTATTAGAAAGAACCTTTAAAACCACTATAGATGATGGTAGTGTTGTTGATGCAGTTGTAGCTTCAAGTGAATCTCAAGCCACTCAACTTTGGAAAATGAGAGAGATGTTGCCAGAGGTGTACAGACTGGAGGGAGGCGGACTTACTTTTGATATATCTGTCCCAGTGTCCTCTGTTCCAGAATTCATAAACAGGTCAACAAAATTATGTAACCAGAGTTACGATAAAGGTGTTGTACTAACATTTGGACATATTGGTGATGGAAATGTCCACTTTATTTTTATGAAGCCTCGTGATGTTAATATGGATGACTTTTTGTCTGAAACAAAAAATATAAGTAATATTATGTATGATACAGCAGCTGAATTTAATGGTAGTTTTAGTGCAGAGCATGGTGTAGGCGTATATAAAAAAAATGAATTAGAAATTTATAAATCTAAAGTAGAGTTAAGCCTTATGAAAACTCTTAAAAGATCCATTGATGTTAATAATATAATGAATCCTAATAAAGTAGTTTAGTTGCATTAATCTTATCTAAATATAAGGAGTTTAGCTATGATAAGAACAGGTAAACAATACATCGAGTCAATTCAAGATGGAAGAGAGGTCTGGATAGACGGTAAAAAGGTCGATAACGTGACAGAACATCCTGCCTTCAAACCAATTATTGATATACGAGCACGAATTTATGACATGGCTCATGAAGATAAACACAAAGAAGGTTTATCCTATGTGGACGACAGTACTGGAGAGCGTAATTGTATTGGTTTTAAGCTGCCGAAAACACAAGACGATTGGCGAGCTAAAAGGGAGGCTATAAAAACAATTATGTATGATGTAGGTGCAGTAGTAACTCGAGTAGGTGATGAGACTGCAGGAGAAATGTGGTCTCTGTACGATGGTGCTGACATTCTAAATGAGGTTGACCCACGCTTTAATGTCAATATAGACAATCAAATTAAGCGAGTTTTACATACTGACACCTTCCATGTCTCTGCCAACACTGACCCAAAAGGGGACCGCTCTAAGCGCCCTCAGGATCAAGATCCGGACATGCTGCTTCATGCTGTTAAGGAGACAGATGCAGGGATAATAGTGAAAGGAGCTAAATATGAAACTGCAGCGTCTTATGCCAACCAAGCATTCGTAAAGCCAACTATTGCTAACTGGGGAGATGCAAAATTATCTGACTATGCATTGGGATTTATTTGTCCAATGAATGCTAAAGGGCTAAAACATATTTGCCGTAGTGGTTTTGCCGGGCGTGGCAGTAAAGAAGATTTTCCACTGAGTAATAGGGCAGACGAGGTGGACACTCTACTTGTTTTTGATAATGTTTTAATTCCTTGGGAGGATGTGTTGTTTTATCAACACACTAAGGCGGCAACATTTATTCGTGGTACCCTTCATAGATATAGCGCACTGGCTTTCGTTGAGCGTATTCTTCATATTGCTGATTTAATGATTGGTACTGCACTACATAATGTTCGTCAAACTGGCCTTGATGGTCAACAGGCTGTGAGAGAAAAAATTGCCACTCTTGTTTGTTATCGCGAAGGTATAAATGCTCACTTAACTGCATCCATTGCGCTTGCTGAAAAAAGCCCAGGAGGGCTTTTAATGCCTAACCAGTCGCTACTTTATACTGGTCGAGTCCATGCATGTAGTAAGCTTCACGATATGGTGCACTTGGCACGTGAGTTGTGTGGTGGTCAAATATGTGTGACACCCAATTATGCTGATTTTAATAACCCTGATACTAAACCTTGGTTAGATAAGTTTTATACCGTTAATGAGTTATGGTCATCTGACGACAGACGTAGATTGTTGGCATTTGGTCGTGATTTATTGAATTCAGACTATGCTGGCCATAAAGTTACTTTCCAGTTATTTGCTCAGTCACCACCTTTTGCTCACCTTAATGCAGTATATAATAATTTTGATTTTAATGGGCCATTGAACTTTGTAAAAAGTTGTGCAGGACTGTCCAATAAAGTAATGAGTTAGTTGTTATTATGTATTTATTAGAGATTATCAATTAATATCAGATTTATAATGGAGTGAGTATGGCGCATCAACGTATTAGAAAATTCAATACAGCATACATGTATCCAGAAAAAGGTATGGATAATGACCTTTGTATGGCTGTTAAAGCAGGTAACAGAGTTTTCCTTAGAGGTCAAACTGGGTTTGATTTAGATGGCAATATGACTGGTGTAGGAGATCCTGCTGCTCAAGCTGAGATGGCTATGCAATGTGTTCAAACTCTACTCGAAGAATCTGGCGCGAAACTTGAACATATTTGTAAAACCACTATTTATATAACTGACAGGTCTTATCGTGAAGAAGTTTACGAGGTAATAGGGCGCTGGTTAAAAGGTGTTCATGTATGCTCTACTGGTTTAATCGTGCAAGGACTGGCTTTACCAGAAATGGTCATGGAAATTGATGTTGAGGCCATCATCCCTGAAGATTAGACAAAAATACAAATAACTACTATGAAATTATTATGTTGAACAACTCACAAAAAGAATCCTACAGACAGGATGGTTTTGTTGTTGTCCCAAATACAATTAGCATTGAAAATTTAAAGGCTATGACGATTGAACTTGATAATTGGATCGAGGAAAGCAAAAGACATACTGAAAATTATGGTGAAACGTTAAATGGAAAGGCGCGCTTTGATTTAGAGGCTGGGCACTGCTCTGAAACGCCAAAACTTCGACGTGTTGCCAATCCAGTAGATATATCTAAAGCATTTAGAGACGTATTATTCAAAGGTCCAGCTATCGATGCTGTTGTTGACTTAATTGGTCCTAACGTAAAGTTCCATCACTGTAAGCTTAATATAAAGCTACCAGGTATGAAAACCAGAGTTGATTACCATCAAGACCACCCTTTTGACGTCCACACTAACGATGACCATATAACCTTGTTAGTGCTATTAGATGACATGAACGAAAATAATGGTTGCTTAAGAGTGCTTAAAGGTTCTCATTTAGGTCCACGATATAGTCACTATGAGGGAGATGAGTTTGTAGGTAAGGTTAATCGTAAGATTCAACAAAAGTGCCAACAAGAAGCTGTAAATATTGAAGGAAGAGCAGGTGATATATGCTTAATGAGCACTTGGTGTCTTCACGGAGGCACTGAGAATTCATCTAATAATCCACGCAGAATGTTAATTTGTGACCTGACTTCATCAGACAACTATCCTCTAATGGAGCCTATGGTTCCATCTGTTTATACTGGAAAAATTGTTGCTGGAAAGGTTAGCAGAAATGTTAGATTTCGTGAAGGGGTTATAGAATTGCCTAAACACTATAAATCTGATTCTTTTTTTGGAGCTCAAGGCCAAAAAGGGGTGCAGAAGGAAACAATGTAATGACTTTTTCTGTCTCTGGCTTCTGTGACCGAACTGGTAAAGTTGGTGTTGCAATTACTACCTCAAGTATCTGTGTAGCTAGTCGTTGTCCATGGGTACGTGCCGGAGTTGGTGCTGGCAGCACTCAAAACATTACTGACCCTAGCTTAGGAAATGCGATGCTTGATTATATTGCCGATGGCTTAAGTCCGATCCAAGCAATAGAAAAAATTAGGAATAAAGAGAAATTTATAGAATATAGGCAGCTAGCTGTTATTGATAATAAAGGTAGAAGTGCCAGCTTTACAGGGTCAGAAACTCTAGGAACTAATGCGGTATTCGAGGGTAAAAACTGTATAGCAGCAGGCAATCTACTTAGTAGTGATGAAGTGCCAAAGGCTATGGTTGATTACTTTGACAAGCATGCCGATTTGGATTTAGCTGAGCGCCTGATATTATCACTAAAGTCTGGCGTTGATGCTGGAGGGGAAGAGGGCCCAGTACATTCTGCAGGAATTAAGGTTGCGTATGAGAACAGTTGGCCTCTAGTTGATTTACGCATTGATTGGGCTGAAGACGGTCCTGTAGAAAAGCTGATGGAGCTTTGGAAAGCGTACGAGACTCAGATGATGGATTACAACACTCGCGCTATAGACCCTAGATCTGCACCAAGTTATGGCGTTACTGGGGACCCATAACATTATTGCTTAATAACTAACATTTTATAAGTAAACCAATAATGACAACTACAAAAGAAGCGACAGAACTATTACAAGATTTAGTTAGCTTCGATACTACCAGTTATAAGTCAAATTTAGAGTTGATTGAATACATCAAATCTTATTTGACAAATTGTGGAATTGGTTCGACATTAGTACATGACGATAGCGGCAAAAAGGCAAACTTATACGCAACAATTGGTCGTGACGATGTTGGCGGTATTATGCTATCTGGCCACACAGATGTAGTGCCAGTTAGTTCTCAGAGATGGGATACAGACCCATTTTGTTTGACCGAGTTAGGCGGTAATCTATATGGGCGTGGCAGTGCAGATATGAAAGGCTTTATAGCTTTAGCTTTAAGTCGTGTTCCAAAAATTTTGTCTCTAGAGCTCGATACACCTTTTCACCTAGCTTTCTCTTACGACGAAGAGGTAGGCTGCATTGGTGTTCAACGATTGTTAGATTTGTTGGAGAATAGAGCAATCAAACCTAGATGTTGCATTGTGGGAGAACCAACAAGCATGGAAGTTGTTGTTGGACACAAAGGAAAGTGTTCACGAAGAGTACATGTTCATGGGCATGCTTGCCATTCTGGCCAAGCTCCTTTTGGTGTTAATGCAGTAGATTATGCTGCAGAATTAATTGTATTTATAAGAAAACTAGCAAAAGAGAAAGCTAACAATGGTCCCTTCGACTATGAGTATGAAGTTCCTTATACTTCACTACACACAGGAACTGTTAGTGGGGGTACGGCACTTAATATAGTGCCAAATTACTGTGAGTTTGATTATGAAATACGTCATCTGTATGAAGAAGACCCCCAGAAACTATTAGATAAAATTGAGTCCTATGCCAGAGACTATCTCCAGGTCGATATGCGCTCTCATTACAAAGATACTGGTTTTGACTTTAAAGACATAGCAACATATCCTGGTCTATCTATTGATCCAAATTCTACTTTTGTTAATCAAGTAAAGCAGTTACTTAGTAACAAAACACACAGAAAAGTAATATTTGGTACTGAGGGAGGGCTATTTAATCAGAGGCTAGGAATTCCTACTCTTGTATGTGGGCCAGGTAGTATCGATCAAGCACACAAAGCCAATGAATATATTAGTCTTGAACAGCTACAGATGGGAGGCCATTTCTTAGATAAATTAATAGAATCACAGATAGAAGGGTGAGTGAGGTGATATCTTTTCAACAAACTGTCATGTAAAGACAGTAATTATTTTTTACTAGATTTTATTTTCTGTTGTGCTCTTAGAACTAAGTAGTCATGTGCAATAGTAGCTGCAGCGATGGCCGTTATTTCACTGTGATCATAAGCAGGTGCTACTTCCACAACATCTGCGCCTATAAAGTTAATGCCCCCCAAGCCACGCAAGATTGATAATGCCTGAGCTGAACTTAGGCCTCCAGCTACAGGTGTTCCAGTACCTGGTGCGAATGCCGGGTCTAAACAATCAATATCAAAAGTAAGGTATGCCTTAGAGTTTCCAACAACCTCAAGAATCTTACTAGTTACAGCACTACATCCGTTATCATGCACCCAAGGAGCATCTATTATTGTTAGTCCACGGGTATTAGAATTGTGAGTCCTTATCCCAACTTGGATTGAGTGATTTGGGTCTATCAGGCCTTCTTTAAGTGCTCTTGTGAACATTGTGCCATGATCGAGCCTGCCGCCCTCGTCAGGCCAAGTATCTGTGTGAGCATCGAAGTGGACAAGTGCCATAGGACCATGCTTGTCATAGTGCGCTCTAAGTAGCGGGTAAGTTACAAAGTGGTCACCACCAAATGTGAGCATTTCTGTGTCTGAATCTAGTATAGTTTTTGCGTGGTTTTGAATTGTTTCCACAGTTTTTTCTGGATGACCATAGTCCAGTAGGCAGTCTCCATAATCACTCACTGCTAGTGTTTTGAATGGATCGATTCCGTCAGGAAATGCCAGCAATTCAGCCAATTGAACCGAAGCAGCCCTGATAGCCCTAGGCCCTAGCCTAGCTCCAGGACGATAGCTAGTTGCTGCGTCAAAAGGTATTCCACTGACAGCTATATCTACACCTTCGAGGTTCTTTGTATAGCGCCTTCTCATAAAGCTTAAGGCTCCGCTGAAGGTTGTTTCAGGCTCCCTTCCGTAAAGACTTTCTTTGTTAAATGCCTGGTCAGATGAAATTTTCTCGCTCATTATTATTAATCCTTATCAGTGACACTATTATGTGATCACAAGTTAAATGTATTACCCTTATTTTATAGTAAAATTAATTAATAAATTATTAATACCATGTAGCTCTGTTACCATTGTTTCATAGGATTATAAGGACTAAAATATAATGAAAATTGGAATATTACAAACAGGGAAGGCGCCTCCTGAACTAGTAGATGAGTATGGCACATATGCGGAGATGTTTATAAGGCTCCTGCAGTGTAATTCGTGTGACTTCATATTTGAAATTTTTGAGGTATGCGATGATAAGTTTCCTGCTACATTTAATCAATGCGATGGCTGGATTGTTACCGGTTCTAAGCATGGCGCATACGAAAAAATACCATGGATTATTTCATTAAGTAAATTTATAGTTGGGATACATAATTCAAAGCTGCCATTGCTTGGTGTTTGTTTTGGTCATCAAATTATTGCTCAAGCACTTGGAGGTAGAGTTGAGAAGTCAAAAAAAGGTTGGGGCGTTGGATTTGACAGATACAAGATAGACTCTAAGGCAGAATATATGAGTAATTTGAAAGATATTGTCACTCTCAATATTATGCACCAAGACCAGGTTATCGAGCTACCTAAAGGTGCAACTAGATATGCCAGTTCAGAGCTTTGTCATAATGCAGGTTTTTATATAAAAGATCAAGTCCTAACCGTACAAGCTCACCCAGAGTTTTTAGTTGACTTCAATAAAGGGTTACTCAACCTTAGAAGTTCTACCATTATTCCAACAAAATCATCGACACCAGGACTTGAGGATCTTAATACCAATTATAACAAGGTGGATTCAGAAATGTTTGGACAAACTATTAGAAATTTTTTCTTGAAGGCGTCATAACTTATTAAGCCTAGTAGTTGCTTTTTCGGTGATATATCTACCAATTGGTATTGCTGATGTTGCAGCTGGAGAGGGCGCATTACAAACATGCATTGATCTTTTTGAATATTTGAACAAGAAGTCATGAACTAAAGTCCCATCTTTAAGTACCGCTTGAGCACGCACACCGGCAGGATAAGGCTTCAAGTCATTAAGTTGAACGCTTGGGCAATATTTTTGTACCTGCTTTAGATAAATCCTCTTACTTATAGAGTTAATTAGCTCACTCAGGCCAGACTCTATATTTGACATTGCCATTCTATAGAACCCAGCAAAACTAATCATCTCAATAAAGTCTTTTAAGTTGAAGTTGTACTTAGCGTAACCTTCCCTCTTAAATCCAAGCACTGCATTTGGTCCAACAGTTACTGCTCCATTAATCATTCTTGTTAAGTGTATCCCTAAAAAAGGTAAGTCTGGGTTAGGGATTGGGTAAATTAAGTGCTTTATAATTTTATTACTGTGTACTGGTAATTGGTAATATTCACCTCTAAAAGGAATAATTCTGAAGTCTGTTTTTATGCCAATTAGTTTTGCAATCCTATCAGTCATTAGCCCTGCGCAATTGATCAAATACCTTGTTTTTATAGCTTCATCGTTTGCCAAAATATTTACATGATCAGGGTCCTCATCGAGGCTTGTAACTTCAGTGCTTAGCAGGTATTCACCACCGAGGGCTTCATACTGTTGGGCCATCTTTGCTGCAATGTCTGGATAGTTTACTATGGCCGTTGATTTTACTAAAATAGCGCCCATTCCTCTTATATTTGGTTCTATTGTGTTTAGTTCATTTTTATCTAAAATGGTTACATCAATTTCGTTTTCTATACACCTGTAGTATAAAGAGTTCATGCGTGATATTTCTTGTTTAGAGGTGGCAACCAATAGCTTTCCACACTGCTCAAATGGTATGGAGTGACTCTTACAATAATTAATGGTCTCAGTCAATCCTTCTTTACATAATTTAGCTTTTAGACTGCCAGGCTCGTAGTAAACTCCAGCATGGACTACGCCACTGTTGTGGCCAGATTGATGGGAAGCAAATGACTGTTCTTTTTCAAGCAAAAGAACTTTCTTAGTAGGCTCTGACTTAATAACCTCAAGTGCTGTAGAGATACCCACAATGCCACCACCTATAATCACGAAGTCATACATTTTGTTATGGCATCAATTATTTATATTAAATATAACTATAGCAGTATTGCGCTACATTTTAGTGGTCTATTGTGTTGACTTGGGATTGAATGCTGGTTATTAAATAGCACTGGAGCAAGTGCCTTTAGCATATCTTCGTATACAGATCTTTTGAAATCAATGACCCGCTCTATTGGGTCCCAGTAATCTACCCATTGCCAGTTGTCGAACTCTATATTAGAGTGCGTGTCTAATTTAATGTTTACCTCATCACACTGAAGTTTAAGCAAGAACCAAACCTGCTTTTGTCCAATGCAGGATCGATTATTTGAATTACGCACAAGGTGCTTTGGTAGCTTATACCTCAACCATTTAGGTGTTTTTGCCAATAAAGAAACTTGCTTCGATGAAAGTCCAATCTCTTCATCAAGCTCCCTGAATAATGCATCAAGATCGGTTTCTCCACTATCAATTCCTCCCTGAGGGAGTTGCCACCCATCCTGATTGCATCTTTTAGCTAGCAGTACCTGTTTTTTGTCATTAGTTAAAACAATTCCAACGTTAGCTCTGTAGCCTTCATCGTCAATCATATTTATACTATAAAACCAATACTAGTCATCCCCAGAAAAAATTCCTAACAAATGAAGAAGGCTCAAGAATAGGTTATAAATTGAGATGAAAAGAGTAACGGTCGCCATTATGTAATTAGTTTCACCACCATGTATGATGTTTGAAGTCTCAAACAAAATAAGGCCACTCATTAGCAGAATGAATGCAGCAGAAACAGCTAAAGATAGTGCCGGTATGGAGAATAGGATAGCACCTATACCCGCTAAAAACGCGACCACAATGCCTGCTGTTAGAAAACCAGACATAAAGTTAAAGTCTCTTCCAGAGGCAATAGCATAAAAAGACAGAGTTAAGAATATAATTCCTGTACCACTCATTGCCATTGCCACTAACTCAGAACCATTTGAAAAAGCAGTGGTATAGGCTCCAATGACTGGACCAAGCGTAAGACCCATAAAACCTGTCAGCGCAAATACAGCTAAAATACCGAATGCAGAGTTTCTCAGCCTTGTTACCAAGAACAATAAGCCAAAATATCCGACAAGAGTAATCAGGAGTCCAAAATGCGGCAAATTTAGCGACATAGAAAGGTACGCCATAAGGCCACTAAACAATAAGGTCGCTGATAGTAACTGGTAGGTATTTCTCAATACGCTATTTATTACAATTCTTCTCGATGAGGTAGTTACATTTGTATTCATAGTTTATTCCTTTAATTTAAAATATTAATAAGCTGTATTATAAATACATGATGAGGACAGTTCAAATTAATTATTTCCGAAAAAAATTATGAAACTAATATTGGGTTTAGGGAATACAGGGCTCTCAGTCGCCAGATTTCTATCACATATGAGTATAGATTATAGGATTGCTGATAGTCGTACTGAGCCACCTTTACTAGAACGATATAGTTTCAATTCAAGACCTATCTTAGGTGATTGGAGTAAGGATTTGTTGGAAGATGTTGATGAAGTATATATTAGTCCAGGAATTGCTAAAACAGAATCTATCTATGCCTGGTCCCTAGAGCTAGGTATACCTGTTGTTAGTGATATTGAATTATTTTCTAGGCAGGTTAAGTCTCCAGTTATTGGTATAACCGGTTCAAATGGTAAGTCAACAGTTACAAAGCTATTGGGCGAGATGATTGAAAATTCAGGGTTTAAAGTTGCCGTTGGTGGAAACCTAGGTAGGCCGGCTCTTGACTTGTTAGACGATGACGTTGATTTTTATGTTTTAGAGCTCTCAAGTTATCAGCTGGATTATACGAACACAATTAACCTGTTTGTGGGCGTAGTTCTTAATATTTCACCTGACCATCTAGATAGATACGATAATTTCGAGGCCTATATTTCTTCAAAACTGAGCATTTATAAACATTGCCAACACACAATTGTTAACAAAGATGAATTTCACACAAAGGATATTTTAGCTAACAATTACTTTAGTATGAATATCCCACAAGATCCAAAAAATTTTGGAACCGTTGTATGTCACGAGGGCCGATACCTACTACATGGCGAAGATTCATTGATAAATGCTAATGAAATAAATATTCCAGGAGAACACAATATCGCTAATGTATTGGCTGCTTTAAGTGTTGGAGAAATATTGGGATTGCCAATAAAATCAATGGTCTCTGCAGTAACAAAATTTACCGGGCTTGAGCATCGACTGGAAATAGTGAATACTGTAAACAATATTGATTACTATAATGACTCCAAAGCAACTAATGTTGTCTCAGCAATAACTGCAATACGTGCACTAGTTGGTGGCTACCAAGACATAGTCCTTATAGCTGGAGGGATTGCAAAAAAAGAAGACTATTCAGAGTTATTTAACTTAATAAATGATAAAGTTGGGCACGTCGTCCTAATAGGCGTTAGTGCTGAATATATATCTGGAGGCATAAAAAGTGACAAAATTAATTTTGCCAATTCAATGAATGAGGCAGTTGAGATCGCCTCTGGTTTGATTGAAAGTGGAGTGGTATTGCTTTCACCTGCCTGCGCTAGTTTTGACATGTTTGACAATTTTGAACAGCGCGGACGTGTATTTAAAAAGTCAGTTGAAATGTTAAGATAGGCCTAACTTATTAGTTTTTTCTTTAATGTAATCAATAGATATATGGGGGTCTATTTCTTTGATAATCAGCGCGTCATTTTCAGATTTTAGCCAAGTGCACTGTCTTTTACAAAGCTGTCTTGTTGCAATAATGGCCTTTTCAATCATTGAGTTTCTATCAATTTGGCCATTTAAATATTGCCAAGCTTGTCGATACCCAACACATCTAATAGATGCAAGATTTTCATGTAATTTTGGATTCTTATATAAATTCTCAACTTCTTCTAAAAATCCATCATCAATCATTTTTAAGAACCTGTGCTCTATTCTTTCATGAAGCAAATCTCTGTCTGGCATTAAGATAATCTTGATAATGGGGTTATTAATTGTTGTTATCTTGTTTCCCTGAAGCTCAGTAATGGTTTTGCCGGTCAGATAATGTACTTCAAGAGCTCTAGTTATTCTTTGTGAGTCATTTTTGTGTATTCTTTTAGCTGCAATAGCGTCAATATCGTAAAGTTGGTTGTGTAAAGCAACAGACCCTTTTTGCTGTAATAATAGGTTAAAAGTTTCTCTTGAGTCTTTAGTAGATTCTGGTAACTGCGACAGTCCGTGCTCTAGGGCATTGAAATAGAATGAAGTTCCTCCTACAAGTAGCGGAGTTTGTTTTTTATTGAATGATTGCTCAATATGATATTTTGCATCGTTCGTAAACTCGTATGCTGAGTATGATTCGTCTGGGTTCAAAATATCTACCAAATAGTGAGGGTGCTTATGAAGTATATTGGGATTAGGCTTTGCTGTCCCAATATCCATACCTTTATATATTAGGGCAGAGTCAACACTTATTAAACGGGCACTAATAAGGTTACTAATGTCGATTGCAAGGTCAGTTTTACCAGATGCAGTTGGGCCCATCAAAAAAATAACTGGTTTATCTGTTATTGAATTCATGTGGCAGTTTAGGTTGAACTTTTAGTAAATTTCGACATGAAATAGTAAGGGCTAATTCGTTTGAACTACATTATAATGCGCAGATTGAGTTTTATATATATAAACGTATGTTTACAGTAGAAAATCAAATTAGTGGAAAAGCATTCTCTGTGAGTGATGATGTGAGCATTTTGGATGCTGCTATATCTAACGGAATAAACTTTCCTTATGGCTGTCAGAAAGGTTTTTGCGGACAATGTAAGGCAACAATTATTGAAGGTGAAGTTGGCTACGATGGCGATATTCCAAATGCTATAACAGCCCAAGAAGTTAATGATGGAATGGCATTGTTATGTCAATGTAAAGCTAAAACAGATATTAAGTTAGCCGTTTCTGAGTTAGACAGTGTAACTGACATAGCACTAAAAATGCTGCCATGCAAGGCTGAGTTTATTAATAAGCTTAATGATGATGTGGTTCAGTTGTTTTTAAAGATACCTGGTTCTGAGTCTTTGCAGTATCTGGCTGGTCAATATATTGACTTGATTCATCCTGAATTTGAGCCCAGAGCTTTTTCTATAGCAAATGCTCCGGTAAACTCTAGTACAATTGAACTGCACATTCGTATAGTTGATGATGGCAAGTTTACAAATTATATCTTTAATGAGTTAGAGGAGAAATCATTACTAAAAATTGAGGGCCCCAAGGGCGGTTTCTATTTTAGGGAGGATAGTGATATGCCAATCATTTTAGTTGCTGGTGGTACTGGTTTTGCTCCCATAAAAGCTATTGTTGAGCACATGATAACAGTTGGCATTGAAAGAGAGGTATTCATTTATTGGGGAGTGAGAGATGAACCTGATATCTATATGAGCATTCCAGAAAAATGGTCGCGTATACATAAAAATATACATTTTGTCCCAGTACTATCCGAGCCAAATATAAAATGGAATGGCAGAGTAGGGTTTGTACATGAAAGCGTGCTACAGGATTTCGAAGATTTGAGTGAATATGAGATATATGCCTGCGGACCACCAATTATGGTTGAATCTGCAGCAAATACATTTGTTAAACATGGTATGAAAAAAGATAAATTTTACTCAGATGCTTTCGAATTTGCATTTGAAATGTAGAGGTATATATGAGCGATATGCAAGAACATTTAAGAGTTCAATTGGAAACAACATTGAGCCCCAGTCATCTTGAGGTTATCAATGAGTCACATCAGCACTCTGGACCAGATAACGAGTCACACTTTAAGTTGATTGTGGTTAGCAATTACTTTTCTGATCTTAAGTTAATTGATAGGCATCGCTTTATTAATAAATTATTTAAGGAAGAGTTAGGGCATATACATGCACTAGCAATGCATACATATACAGCAGAAGAGTGGGAATTACGCCAAAGCGCGCCAGACTCACCTAAATGTGCCGGCGGATCAAAGTCATAATTTTGTTTAGGCCGTTTTGTTATTTATTGACCTTATTATTATTCTCGTGTGAGACTACTACAATATCTTCAATAATAACATCAGATCAAGTTAATAATATCTACAATGTTGAGGCTGTTGAGGCTGTTGAGGCTGTTGAGGCTGTTGAGGCTGTTGAGGCTGTTGAGGCTGTTGAGGCTGTTGAGGCTGTTGAGGCTGTTGAGGCTGTACATTTAACTGATATATCTAATAAGTCTATCGAAATTCCTAGCTTTATTAAAGATAGCCAAGAAGAAGATAAAATAAGTTTGGTTGATGAGGTGTTAGACTCTGAACTTGCTGTCACTATCGCAGAGCCGGTAATTGAAGACAGTTTGTGGAAATATATTTCAAACAGATATTCTCTTGATGTTTACCATAATTCAAAAATAGATGAACATGTTTCTTGGTTTAGAAAAAATCCTGGCTACTTAAGTAGGGTTAGCGCCAGAGCTGAGCCTTATCTATATTTGATTGTAGAGGAACTAGAAAAATCTAACGTGCCAATTGAAATTGCTTTACTGCCAATAGTAGAGTCTGCTTTTTATCCCTTCTCGTACTCGCACGGAACCGCCTCAGGGCTATGGCAGTTTATACCATCTACAGCAAAACTTTATGGCCTGCAAGATAATTGGTGGCGAGATGATAGGCGTGATGTAGTTGCTTCAACAAGAGCAGCAATAAGGTATCTGCTTAATCTGAATAAAATTTTTAAAGGGGACTGGTTGTTGTCAATTGCGGCATACAACTCTGGACCAGGAAGAGTCCAAAGAGAAATTAGAAAGAACAAAGAGTTAGGGCTGAAGACAGATTTTTGGAATTTACATTTACCACCAGAAACAAGAAGCTATGTACCAAAGCTATTAGCAGTTTCAAAAATTATTAAAAACCCTTCTACTTATAACCAAGACATTAGCCCAATTGATAATAAAAAACAGGTAGAGTTAGTGTTATTGAATTCACAATTTGATTTGGCCTTGATAGCACAGTGGTCGGATTTAAGTGTTGATGAGGTATATTCTCTGAACCCTGGTTTGAAGCGTTGGGCGACACCTAGTGAAGGTGAATACTCAATACTTTTGCCAGTTGATAAGGTAGCTTTATTTAAGCACAATATAGCAAAAAACCCCAACAAAGAAAAGGTTAGTTGGCTGCGGTACAAAATTCAACCTGGAGACAGTTTGAGTGAAATTGCCTTAAAGTACAGAACAACAGTTGAGCAAATAAAAAATCTGAACGGTATAGACAGCAATATAATAATATCTGGAAAGTATTTAATTGTCCCGGTAGCCCAGAAAGAGGCTCGCTTTTACTCTTTGTCAGAAGAACAAAGAAGGAAGCAAAGAATTAAAGATAAAACAAATGTTATCAAGATAATACATACTGTAGTAGAGGGCGACAGTTTATGGGAAATAGCAAAAAAATATAGTGTCCGTATTGATAGTATCGTTAAATGGAATCAGTTGTCACATTCTATACCGTTAAGGTTGGGTAAAAAGTTATTGATTTATAAACAACCTAAAAAAACAAATAGCAACATATTAGCAGCAACCAAGGTTGGAATAGACATTGATAGAGAAGTTGTATACACAATTAAGAAGGGCGACAATCTTTCAACTATAGCTTATAAGTTTGATGTTAGTACTGAGGAATTAAAATTGTGGAATAATATTGACAATGATAAGCCAATACATCCGGGTCAAAAACTTAAAATAGTTGTGAATATAATCAATTCTGAGATGAAATAAATGAATATATTGCCTATTAACAAGGTTATCTTAGCTAGCTTTGCTTTTGCATTGTCTCATTGGAAAAAAGTTCTTGAGGTTTCTGTAATTCCTCTTATAGTTTCTGCACCGTTTTTATTGATTTTGCCTGACATATTGTTGTTAATGGATCAGGTAATAGTTAGTAATCAGGTGATACCTGTCAATTTGCCTGAAAATTTATTTGTTTATTTACTTTTATTTATGTATGGGTACTCTATGCTTTCAATAAATGTTTATAAGTTAGTTATTTTGGGTGAAAGTTCTGTCAATGGGTTTGTGCCATTGCTAGATGCAAAAAAACTTATAAGGTTTATAGGACTGACATTGATTATAGGATTTGTAACAATTTTACCGGTAATGTTGACTGGGTGGCTTTTTCTACAACTGGCAGTGTACTTTCTTATTGTTCCTCTTACTTTGAACTTTGTAGCTATATCAATAGATCAACCTTTCAAACATAGGTGGTCTTTGTCTTTTGCTACACACCTTAATTTATTCCTACTGCAAGCCCTGTTGCCAGCTCTTGTTAGTATATTTATTGCAGTCATATCCGATACAATCGGTATTGGTGGAACTTTAGATTGGGTAGTCAAAGTTGTTATTTATTACTGGACGTTAGTTAATTTGGCTTTGTGTTATAGACTTATTAACAATAATAATGGAATCAATAATGAAAACTATTAATATCTTTTACACTAAATAATAAGATAATACTTTCAATAACTCAAGCTAAAACCTTTTGGGTACCTCATATCAAAAATAGCCATTTCAACTTTTTTACTTCTTTTTCTTAATTTGTCGTAGACTTTTTTAAATCTAACTAACCTGTTATGTTGATTTTTGTATCCAAGAATGACTTTAACGTTAGGCTCAATGATTATCTTATCAATATTAGTCTTTATAAAGGTTTTAATCTTCAGTGGATGTATCAATGCTTCGTAGCTATAGTAGTATTTGTATAGTTCGCTTATGGAGTCGTAATCTGAGTTTGATATTGCCTGAACAGAACTCTGCTTTGGAATTGAATCAGGAATGAAGAGCTCCCCTTTAGTAGATATATAGCCTAGACATTCTTCCTTTATAACCATTTCTGTTCCACATTCTGCATCTTGCCAAATCATTGCAATTTTTCTTGAGACTATCTTAATCTTAATAAAGTTCCAAAATAATCGCTTTATGCTTGCATTTTCAATCCACGGTTCCTGCTCAATAGTGTCTTTTATTTGGTGAAGGTCTATTTTGTATTTGTCTGAAATGTGTGGTTGTATTATTTCTACAAGTTGTTTTTTTGAAATTGGTAAATCAGGATCTAAGTCCCACTGAATGGATACATTTAAAAACTTTGTAGGGTTTGAAACGATAATATACCAAAAAAGCAAAACAATTACTGAAATCGATAATAACACTTTGATTATCCTAACAATAACATTTTTAAGTGAAGCCTTTCTTCTGTTTTTTCTAGAAAAAGTTAACATTAATTATATAAATCATATTTTGTGATTATTAGTAATTCAATTGTTCAACATTTATTGAGTATGTTGATTACTAGGTCATCAAAAGTCATTCCTGCAGCTTTCCCTGCCATCGGAACCAAGGAGTGTGATGTCATACCTGGAACGGTATTAATTTCCAGTAAAAATGGCATATAATTTTTATCAATTATAAAATCGACCCTGCCCCAAGATTTGGCTCCCATTACGGTGAATGCTTTTAGTGCAAGTTCCTGTAAATACTTTTCATCAGTATCGCTTAAACCGGATGGACAATTGTAGTTTGTTTCGTCAGAATGGTACTTAGAATCATAATCGTAGAATTCGCTACTGGAGATAATTTTTATTGCTGGTAATGGCTCGTTATTTACAATTGATACTGTGAATTCGTCACCATTAATCCATTTCTCAATCATTGCGTTATTGTCATACTGCCACGCAACACCAAGTGCATCTTTTAGATTATCCTTGTTAATTACTTTACTAATTCCAATGCTTGAACCTTCCAGAGTTGGCTTTACCGCCCAAGGTGTAGAAAATTGTATTTGAGGTATAGAACCTTCAATGTTTGCAATCACTGAGGGGGCTAACGGTAGGTTATTTTTTCTCCAAATGGATTTTGTAATTTCCTTGTTCATGCACATTGATGAGGATTTAGAATCTGATCCTGTATAAGGGATGTTTTGTTTCTCGAGTATTTTTTGAATATAACCGTCTTCACCTCCGCGACCATGAAGAACAATAAATACTTTGTCAAAGTTTTTGTTCCAAAGTTTGCCTAAGTTGTCCCCTTGCCAATCAAATTTAAAGCACTCAATTCCGCTATTTGTAAGAGATTCATATACAGCCTGACCACTACTCAAGGAAACCTCTCTTTCTGCTGAGTTTCCACCCATTAACACTGCAATCATATGATTTTTACCTCTGTCTCTAGGGTAATGCTAAATTGTTGGTGCACAGAGTCTTGGATATGTTTAATTAAATTCTCAATATCTGAAGCAGATGCATCACCTGTATTTATTATAAAGTTAGCATGTTTATCAGATACGCAAGCCCCGCCAATGCAAAAACCTTTAAGATTACACTTATCAATCATAGAAGCAGCAAAATTATCTTTTGGGTTTTTGAAAACACTGCCACAGCTAGGCTTTCCGATGGGTTGTAACTTGTTGCGTTCCAGTAACAACTCTTTGATATTTTGGCTATTAATTTTTTCAGGAAGTATTAATTTAGCTGATACAAAGTATTCACCAGGATGGTGGTGCTTGACGTAACGGTAACCAACATCAAAATCTTTCTTAGTTCTTTCGAGTAGCTGACCATCTTTATTTATAGTGGTTACACTTTCAACGTAATTCCAAAACTCTGATCCGAAGGCTCCAGCATTCATTGCAAGTGCGCCACCAACGGTTCCGGGTATGGCGCTCAAGAATTCTGCACCATTAAGTTTTTGTTTATCGCAGTACCTACTAAGTTTAGAGAGTGTCAGTCCTGCATCTGCAATAACGAATATACCTTCTCTGCATAGATTTTTTAGTTGTAATACCTTAATCACTACGCCGTTAAAACCAGTATCACGTACAAGTATATTACTACCCAATCCTAGCATTAGTACTGGTAATGTGTTTTCTCTTAGAAATTCCGACAGACTTTTTATCGAGTCTGGCACAAAAAATTTTCTTGCTATCCCTCCCGATCTGAAAGAGCAATGCTTTGCCATGCTTTCATTATTTATTAGCATATTTTTCAATCAATAATTCCGGGATAGTGTGAATGTCACCAGCTCCTAATGTCAATAGCATATCACCGTCATTCACTATATTAGGAAGAACCGTAAAAATTTCTTTCGGATCCTTAATAACTATCGGAGACAATGAGGACCTTTGCCTTATCGAATTTGCCAAAGATCTTGAGTTTATGTGTGCGATGGGCTTCTCATTCGCAGAATAAATATCCAACAAAATAAGAGCATCAACCTTTGTTAAAGCATAAGAAAAGTCGTCAAAAAGGTCGCGAGTACGAGTATATCTATGTGGTTGAAATATTACTACTAGCCTTTTATCAGGGTAAGTATTATTTAAGCTTTTAAACACCTCAGCTATTTCATTTGGGTGGTGCCCATAGTCATCAAAAAGAGATAGTTTGTTATTGTTTATATTAATTTTGCCGTGGTAGTCAAGCCTTCTAGCAACACCGCTGAAAGTTCCAAGGGCTCTTTGAATTAATTTTGTATCAATACCAATCTCAAAACAAATACCAATAGCAGCCAAAGTGTTCAATATATTATGATTTCCTATTTGGTTTAACTTTACAGAGAAAAACTTGTCGTATTTAGTACTTTTTACTTCGAAATACATCTGCATATTTTTTTGTGAAACATTTGTTGCTTGGATATCTGCACCATCTGAGAATCCATAGGTTACTACTGGCCTATGTATAGATTTTATGACCTGTTTTACACCTTTATCGTCTATACACATTATGCAGGTGCCATAGAATGGTAGATTGGAAGCAAAGCTTATGAAGGCGTCTTTTAATTTTTTATAAACGTTTCCATAAGTTTGCATATGGTCTTGGTCAATGTTAGTTATTACACTTAGTATTGGTTGCAGATGGAGAAAAGATGCGTCACTCTCATCAGCCTCAGCAATCAAGTAGTCTCCCTCTCCTAGCATAGCATTGCTGCCACTTGAATTAAGTATTCCACCAATAATGTATGTTGGGTCAAGTCTAGCGACACTTAAGATATGTGCAATCATGCTAGTCGTTGTTGTTTTTCCATGAGTTCCAGCTATAGCAATGCCAAACCTAAACCTCATTAAATCTGCCAACATCTCAGCCCTAGGTACAATCGGAATATTTAATTTACGGGCCTTAATTATTTCTGGATTATTTTCATCGATAGCTGATGACACGACTACCGCTTGAGAGCCTTCAACGTTAGTTGCTAGGTGTTCGTAACTAATCTTACAACCCATTCGTTCTAGTTTTGCGGTTGCCTTGTTGTTCGATATGTCAGAACCAGTTATGTTATAACCTAGGTTATTTAGTACCTCTGCAATACCGCTCATACCAGAGCCGCCAATTCCAATGAAATGAATATTTTGAATTCTAGATTTGGTTATTGAATGAGGATTCTTCATTTTTTACTTACCGTTATTATTGTAAGTACTTGAATGCCATTTCCTTTACCAAATTCAGTTAATCCTTCACCTGTTGTTGCCGTAATACCTACGTCAGATGGTGAGGTTTTTGTTAGTTTTGCTATGTTAGATTTTATTTTGTCAATGTATGGTGAAATTATAGGAACCAGACACTCAATAGAAATCGCAATATGGTCTATGTTATAGTTTTTAAGGTCTTTCAATGACAACTTTAAATATTCAGCGCTATCCGAAACACCTTGTTTGCAGAGCTTATCAGCGATACTACCTATTATATTATTACCGGTAATAGATGAAATGGAATTTGTTAAGGAATGCAGTACAACATCAGCATCGCTGTTTCCTTTCAGCCCTTGTGGATGGTCAATGATTATTCCACCTAATATTAAAGGCTTTTCGTGATTTACTTCAAATGCGTGAGAGTCTTGTCCAAGACCTGTTTTTATGTTCAAGATACTACCTTATATAAAGAACAATTCTTTTATTTTAATGACTTTGGTAAGTATGTTGTACTAATTAGCGTTCCAATAATTATGAAAAAGATGACTTTAATAAAATATATTTAAATATGCCATTTAATTATGAGGCATCCTTTCCACCTTGAAAATGAAATTGTGCTCCCTTGCGAATTCCTGACGGCCAACGTGACGTGATAGTTTTAAGTTTCGTGTAGAAACGAACACCCTCCATACCATGAATTGAGGAATTACCAAACATGGAGCGCTTCCAACCACCAAAACTATGCATAGCCACAGGGACAGGGATTGGCACGTTTACACCTGCCATACCTACCTCAACATTCATTGTAAAGTGGCGCGCTGTGTCACCGTCTCTGGTAAATATTGCAGTACCATTTCCGTACTCATGTTTACTCACTAGATCTAATGCCTCTTCGTAACTATTTACACGCACAATACACAATACTGGGCCAAATATTTCATCAGTATAAATTGACATGCCTTTGGTAACGTTATCGAATATACATCCACCCACATAGAATCCTTCTTTAGGTATATCATCTCTACCATCAAGGACTAGGTTAGCGCCTTGCTCTATTCCTTGATTAATGTAACTATTGATGTTCTCTTGACTCTGTTTTGTAATGACTGGGCCCATCTCTACGCCTTCCTCATCCCATGCACCTATCTTTAAAGATTTGACCATAGGAGTCAATTGCTCTACTATGCTGTCAGCTATTTTATCACCAACAGCAACCACTACAGAAATAGCCATACAGCGCTCTCCGGCAGAGCCATATGCAGCGCCTAGTATAGCTTCACAGGCCTGATTAAGGTCTGCATCAGGCATAACTATCATATGATTTTTAGCGCCACACAATGCTTGAACTCTTTTATTGTTTGAACAACCCTCCTGATAAATGTATTCCCCAACACTAGTTGAACCAACGAAACTCACGGCAGCAACTTTTGGATTATGCAATATTTCATCAACAGCCTCTTTGTCCCCAACCAGTGTATTCAATACTCCGTCTGGTAAACCAGCTTCGCTCAAAAGTTCTGTCAGCCTTAAACCGCAACTTGGATCACGTTCAGATAATTTAAGAATGAATGTGTTGCCACATGATATAGCCATTGGAAACATCCACATTGGAACCATGGCCGGAAAATTGAATGGAGTTATTCCAGCACATACCCCTATAGGCTGTCTAAGGTTATAACTGTCTATATTAGCTGAAACATCAGCAGTGTAGTCAGATTTCAAGTGAGAATTGATCGAAGTGCAGAATTCAACTACTTCTATTCCTCGTAATACCTCTCCCTGAGCATCTGCAAAAGTTTTGCCATGCTCAATCGATATTAACTTAGCCAGCTCATCAAGGTTTTTATACAACAATTCACGATAATTAAACATAATTTGAGCGCGCTTAGATGGCGGTACTTTTTTCCATTCTAAAAAGGCTGTATCAGCTATATCAATTGCCTTTTTGACATCTTTTGCACTAGCTCCTTGCATCTTACTAACTACCTTTCCAGTTGAAGGGTTGAAAATATCAAAAACAGAGTCAGATGTACCTGTAACTTTTGAGCCATTAATAATTTGTTGTAATTTAGTCATTAGTTTCCCTTGTTTTATGAAATATAATTTCTAATAGTAAATCGATTAATTATAGGCAATAAAGTTGTTATTAAATAATTAATTTTCTTGAGAATTTATATAGTGATTAGCTAAGTTTAAGTCTTCAGTAGTGGTAATTTTAATATTACTATTACTGCACGGAACTATTTTAGAATGTAGGTTTAAATGCTCAATGGCGCGAGCCTCATCAGTGGCATTAATGCCATCCTTAAGTGCTCTGTCTAATGCTTCAGACAGAACTCCAAAGCGATACATTTGTGGGGTGCACGCCTTCCATAGATTGGACCTATCGATTGTCTTCTCAATATTACTGTCTGAGTTAATTTGTTTTATTGTGTCTGTTATTTTTATTCCAAGCAATCCCCCAGTATTACTATCAGAGAGTTCATCAATTAGAGCCATTATTTCATCTTTTTGGATGCAAGGCCTGACAGCATCATGAACTAATATCCAATCATCCTTTTTAGCTATACCATCAAGTTTTTTTATTGCTGAGATTACAGAATTGATTCTCTCCTTTCCACCTATAGAGGTGGACAATATTTTTGGGTGATTGTAGAGCTTAGAGCGTTTAAATTCAGTGTCATTGTTAGATATTGCTACAACGCAGCCATTTATTTTATCTATATTGAGAAGTGTTGTTAATGTCTGTTCAATTACAGTTAGACCATTATCAAGCACAATGTATTGCTTAGGGAGGCTTGAGTTCATACGCGACCCAATTCCACTAGCTGGAATAATTAAGTAGTAATCAGCAGGGGTCATGGGTTAGCTTAAAGGGAAGAATACAAAGCATTATACATTACGGGTTTTTTATTCTTTAGTGTTGTTTTCAGCACTTTTCTTATGTTTCCTAATCTGATAATAAGTCTCACCGTCCTTAACAAAACCTAATCTAAACCTTGCCTGAGATTCCAATACCTCAAGCTTTGCATCTTCTTCGGTATTTAACTCAACCAAAAGGGACTTATTTTTTAGTTTTAATGATTCGTTGCTTGCTATGATTTCATTAACGGCAATTCTTTTACTTTCAAGCGACTTTGGAAAGTCGTTTATAAAAACACTCTGCCTAATCAGTGTTACTACTAGAATAAATAAAAAGATAGTAAACCAGTATCGATTAAATAGCTCGAAAAAACTGAATTTAATAAACCTCTTTTTAATTGTTTTTTTTCTAATATTCAATGGATTAAAAAGTTTTGTATGGGTGAATTGTATAGAACTGATATTTTAGTTTTTTATTAATATTGTTTTTGAAATTTTATCTTGCAAAGATAAGTTATCTTTATTAAATAAAATATATACAAGACCAATAAATATTAAAACAGCTGATGCACTAATAAATCTGATAAATGCCTGCTTATGACTTATGTTATTGCCGTTAATTTGTATTATTTGGAATCTTAAAGCTTTCATGCCTAATGTTTGCCTACCTTTAACCCAAGATAAAGAGAAATACAAATAAGTGGCAGGGATTGTTACTGTATAGAAAAACATATCCCCAACATTCTCGAGTACAGGGCTGAATATTAGGCCTAACGCAAATATCAATGAGAATACCAATAATGAGTCGTAAATAATGGCCCAAATTCGACTCAACAGTGAAACATTAGATTGCATTATTTTTTCTCCAATAATAAGGCAGGATTAATTACTGTACCGTTCATGAAGACGCTCCAATGCAGGTGAGGTCCAGTAGCCCTTCCTGACTGCCCTATAGTGCCTATAACATCACCTTGCTCAATTTTTTGTCCGTATTTTACTGTTATTTCACTTAAATGCATATAAGAACTAATAAGTCCTTGGCCATGGTCAATGAAAATAGAATTTCCATTGTAAAAATAATCCCCAACGAGAATTACTTTCCCAGTCGCTGTAGACTTTACTGGGTCGCCAATTATTCCAGCAAAGTCTATACCTGTATGTGGAATTGACTCGACCCCATTGTAGAGTCTTCTTAACCCAAATGCGCTTGTAACTGGGCTATAAATAGGCAAAACAAAAAATCCGGCAGATAACTCAGTGTCAGAAAATAATTTTCTAGCCTTTTTTAAAATTTCTCGCTCCCTATCGATTCTTTCAGTTTGTGTAATATCTTGAGTTATATATTTTCTTTTTTCACCAGAAAATATAATATGTTGTTCGCCATATGTATGACTTTTGACTTTGAATTTTAGAATCTTTGTAGAGCTACCATCTATTCTAATTTCTTTGTCTCCAGGGATAGTCAAAAGAGGTATACCGACTATTGCTTGCCATTGATTTTTTTTTAACTTTTGAACGTATAACTGTGCGGAATTGTAATAAGCTTTAGGGTTTGAGTTAGCGTCCTCAAAGTTAATGACCACCACTCCTCCAGGAAATGGATTATTAGTTACAAAAACGCTGGCAATCACTTCTCCACAAAAGAGAAAAAAAATTAAACTAATTGTTTTCAATTTTGTGAATTTTTGAATGAATTACTCCGTCTGATAATTTAGTGGTTATGTTGTCATTTATCATTATGTTTTTAGTAGATTTTAGCAATTCATTGTTTTCATTTGAGGTAATGCTATAGCCCCTAGCAAGTGTCTTCAATGGCGATAAGTGGTTAAGCCCTTTGGAATTAACTATAAGGTAATTATTGCTTGACTCTACAATAGAATAAATTGATTTCAACATCCTGTCTTCTAGATTATTTAAATTGCTCTGATTCAGAAGTGTTAGTTGCTTTATTTGTTGAGTTATTTGGCTCTTTGAAATTAGGTTTAACTCTTTTTTAAATCTAATAATTTTGCTAGGTGAGTGCTGTTTTAGTTTCTCAAAAGTATTGGCTAATTTAGCGTCATTAAGCTTTAGTATGGTTTTTAATTGGTAATTTAGGTGTGAATACAAGCCGTCAAGTCTTTGAGCTAAAAAATTAACCTGTTTACTTGGAGTAGGTATTCTTTGTAGGAGGTCATCCAGTTTTATTCTGTTAGTGTGAATTAGATGGTTGACTGAGCTCTGAATCCTTATTAAAAGATGTTTACAAACATTAATCATCTCTAGCCTGTCAGGTGTTGCTAATACAGCAGCAGCGCTTGGAGTTGGCGCACGTACATCACTTACAAAATCTGCAATAGTGAAGTCTGTTTCATGACCTATTGCACTTATAATAGGTGTCTCGGCATTGAATATTGCTCTTGCTATGATTTCCTCATTAAAGGCCCATAAATCTTCTATTGATCCACCACCTCTAGCTATAATCAAAATGTCACAAAAATCTGATTTGTCGGCAATATTAATAGCTCTAGCAAGTTTTTTGGCAGAACCATCTCCCTGAACTACGCAGTCAAAAAGCAAAACTTCAGCAAAAGGATAACGCTTTCCTAGTACTTTTATTATGTCTTTTATTACGGCACCGTTGGACGAAGAAACAACCCCAATAGTGTTTACAGTTTTTGGGATTGGTTTTTTATGAATAGGGTCAAACAACCCCTCCTTACTTAGTTTGTTTTTTAACTGGTCAAAGGCTAGTTGTAGATTCCCCACGCCAACAGGTTCAATATGTTTAATAATAATTTGAAAATCGCCCCTAGCTTCATAAAGTGTTGGGTTTGCATGCACTAATACTTCCAAACCGTTATCGGGGTTGAATTTGATATTTCTTTGAGATAACCTGAAAAGGGCGCAACGTATTTGAGCATTGTCATCTTTCAATGAGAAGTACCAGTGACCAGATGAAGGTCTTGAAAGGTTTGATATTTCACCCTTAAGCCAGCACCTTGGAATATTTTCTTCAATGGACTTATTGCACAAAGATAAAAAATCAGAAACCGTATAAATTTCGTCAATATTGAACATACATTAGTTAGGCTTTAATAGAGCGAATACAGCACCACTCCCACCATCCTTTGGTGGGCATGAATTAAAAGCTAAGATATCTGGGTGCTGCTTAAGATAGTGTACTACCTGGGACTTTAAAATACTCATACCCTTATCCGAATTATATCCCTTGCCATGTATTATGTGGATGAATCTATTTCGTTGATGGTAATGAATAAATTTTGACATAGATTTACAGGCTTCTTCCAATGTCTGACCATGCAAGTCCAGGCTTGGTACATTGTCAATCTTGCCTTGTTTCATTTTTTTTAAAATTTTATTTGATACTCCATTTAGAGAGTATGACACTGCATCAGATCCGGTTAAGTTTGCTTCTGAAATAATTCCGTAGGAATTGAATATAGGAGAACTGTGCGTGTTTTTTGGTATAAACCTATCTGCATCTTTATCGATGAAGTCTTGACCGTCAATCGCACTTCTAAATAATTTTTTATCGTTCTCGTTTGTCATTTTGTAGCACAAAAAAAGCCCTCTGTTGAGGGCTTCATTATATCAATATTAATTGAACTATATTACATAGCTTTTATCTGAGCACTGAGGCGTGATTTTTTTCTAGCTGCTTGATTTTTATGTATCAGCCCTTTACTTACAGCTTGGTCTAGAGTTTTTTGCATAGTAGCGAATCCTCCCTGTGCATCCTTTTTATTGCCATCATTGACAGCGTATGACACCTTCTTAATATATGTACGAACCTTTGCCCGTATTTGTGAGTTGTGTTTGTTACGTTTAACCGCCTGTCTTGCGCGCTTTATGGAGCCTGCCGAATTAGCCATAGTATTTTATGTAATAAGAAATAATTAAAAGGCGTAATTATAAAGTCATAAGTCCTAAAAGTCCATAGAGTTCACTAACTTTAGTGTCTTTTTCTTGTTAAACAATAATTGCCAAGTTCTACCACCCTGAGATTTCCATAACGATACAGCCCTGATTCCGGCAAGAAGTAGAGCCCTTATATGATTTGCAGTGTGTTGATTTGTAAGATATATCTGTTCACCGGTGACCATTATTCTAGGATTGAGGCTACCTAAAGTAGATTTATAGAGCTGGGCAAGTCTAGCAATAGAGTTTGAGTGGCTAATTTCAAAAAAATCTTGTCCCTTTATGATTTCAATTTCATTAGATATTTTATTAAGTAGTTGTTGGTTTTTCATTAATTTTTTTTCAAGCTTAATTAATGCTAAAGAATAAAAAATAATTTTTTGCATACTCTTAGACTTATTATCGAAAGCAACTTTTAATGCGTTAAGACCAGTAGATAAGTCATTTGTAGACTTATAAACTTCTTTAATATTGGTACTATTTGTTACAATACTATTTAAGCTAGCTTCGTTATTTAAGTTATCACACTTTCCAGTTGATGCTAGCTGATCAACTAACACAGTAGTTTGTATTAAACTAGCAAGAGCAAGTGTCTGGTTACGCGTTCTGTTCATTAGTTATTGCCTCTAGTTTCAATAATTCCACCGCCAATACAAATATCAACATCATAAAATACGACTGACTGACCAGGCGTTATAGCTCTTTGTGGAAGTTCAAATAATACCTTCAATTCGTCACCAGTGATAGCCATTATTTTACATTTTTGTGATTTCTGCCTATATCTTATCTTGGCGCTACAACTCAGTGGAAGTTTTGGAATTTCTCCAACCCAATGCACGTTTGAAGCTACTAGACAATTATGGTATAGAAGATTATGATCACCTTGAACTACTACCAGCTCGTTACTGTCAATATTTTTATCTGCTACAAACCAAGGCTCGTCAGAGGAACCAAAACCACCTCCAATTTCTAAACCTTTTCGCTGTCCAATTGTGTAGAAAGCTAGTCCTTTGTGATGCTTAATGAATTTACCATTTTCAGATACAATGTTGCCTTTTTGTTTAGGTAAATAAGTTTCAAGAAATTCTGAAAAATTTCTCTCCCCAATAAAACAGATTCCGGTTGAGCCCTTCTTATTTGCAGTAGCTAAAGAGTTTTCTTTGGCGATTCTACGGACCTCTTTTTTGGTGATTTTACCTAAAGGGAATAAGCTTTTTGCTAGTTGATTTTGTCCTAGAAGATATAAAAAATAACTTTGATCCTTGTTATCGTCTAGCCCTACTTTTAGTTGATAAGAGCCATTTATATTGACTATCTGGGCGTAGTGCCCTGTAGCTATTTTATCTGCTCCAAGAGATAGAGCGTAATCTAAGAAAACTTTAAATTTAATTTTTTGATTGCACAGAACATCAGGATTTGGTGTTCGGCCTTTTTTATGCTCTTTTAAAAAATGTTCAAAAACGTCATCCCAGTAGTCACTAGAAAAATTAATTGTGTGTAGCTTTATTCCCAATTTATCAGCCACTTTTTGTGCATCAGAAAGGTCTTGGGCTGCACTACAATGTGCGTTAGTGTCGTCTTCCTCCCAGTTTTTCATGAACAAGCCCTCGACATCATATCCTTGATTTAATAGTAATAATGCCGATACCGAGGAGTCAACACCACCTGATAGACCTACAATAATTTTTTCACGCATTTGTAAAATATATTTAGTTTATAGTTTTAGGCTCTTTTAATAAGTATAAGGAAACATCCAATATCAAGAATTAATTATTCAATGCCTTAGATTTAATTGATAAGAAGCTCACTAGCAGTGTTATCTAACAAAAGAAAAGAATTATACTCTAGGATTCAAATTTCTCATAAGCCAAGACAATTTTTTGAACCAGCTTATGTCTAACCACGTCTTTAGCCTCAAAGTTGCAGAATGAAACTTGCTTTTCGTCTTTCAGCACTTTCATTGCGTGAATAAGTCCAGATTCAGTTGATTTCACAAGGTCTATTTGAGTGATATCCCCAGTTATTACCATTTTTGAACCAAAACCCATCCGTGTAAGAAACATTTTCATCTGTTCTATGGTGGTATTCTGAGCCTCGTCTAGTATTATGAACGATTCATTCAGTGTCCTTCCACGCATGAATGCCAGTGGGGCGACCTCTATAATATTTTTTTCCATTAGTTTGGTAACTTTTTCAAATCCGAGCATTTCGTAAAGGGCATCGTATATTGGTCGTAAGTAAGGGTCAACCTTTTCTGTCAAGTCTCCTGGTAAGAAGCCTAACTTTTCTCCAGCCTCAACTGCTGGTCGAACCAAAACAATACGGCGAATATCTGAATTTTCTAAAGATTCAACTGCCCTAGCTACGGCTAAATATGTCTTACCTGTGCCTGCAGGTCCAATACCAAAAGTGCAATCTCTATCAACAATTGATTCGACATATTTTTGTTGGTTTGCACTACGGATATGTATGAATTTACGTTTAGTTTTTATATTTATTGATTTTTTCGGTAAGTCATTGTGTGTCTGAGTTTTTATACTCATTTCAACATCTTCAATATTTATAGATTGTGTTTTAGAAAGAGCCTCTAAATCTTGTAGTATGGTATATGCCAACTTGTCATTATTACCCTTCATGATAAAGTCAGCACCTTTGTTACTTATTTCAATGTCTAGGCTTTTAGCTATTATTTCTATATGTTTGTCAAGTGAGCCACAAATATTGGCTAGTTGTTCCGAATTATCTAAATCAAGTGTTAGTTTCATAAAAATTATTTTATATATATGGCTGTATAATAAAAATCTAATATAATGGTTGCTCTTTTCTATTTATGAAATACATTATGATAACCAAAAATATTGCTATATTTGTTTTATTTTTTATAACAAATGCTGTTTTAGCAGGAAACCATATATCTGTAACCGAGTCATGGATTCGAACAGCCCCACCAAACGCTCCAATGCTTGGCGGCTTTATGAATATTCATAATAGCTCAGACAAAGAAATCAAATTAATGACAGTTAATGCCACTGGCTTTAAACGTATTGAGCTACATAGAACTATTAATAGTGACGGCACTATGAAGATGATGAGGCAGAATTATATTCCGATTCCAGCACACGGACTAACTAAACTAGAGCCCGGTTCCTGGCATATCATGTTTATTGGGCCAGATATAGTACCAAAATCAGGAGACATGGTAATGATTAACTTAGCCTTTGACGATGGCTCGAAACAAATAGTGCACGCATTTGTAAGAAAATCTAAAATGATGAGTCATGACCACAGCTCTACGCAAATGAGTAACGATTAAAGCTATATGAAAATATATAGATTATGATATATGGGTTTATTAATCTTTAAATAGTAACTAAGATAATTTTAATGCGAAAAGATATATTAATACTAATATTAATTATTACTGTCTCAGTATTGGGCTTTGTTGCTTTGTACTTTACGCTTTTTGATAAGGATTATCAATATTTATACAAAAACCTTAAGGTGTCACATTTAATTTACAACCCTGACAAGAAGCTACCACACTTTTCTTTGATAGACCATAACAACAATAAATTTGACAATGAGAACTTAAAAGATGAGTGGACCATATTGACATTTATATACACACATTGCCCAGATGTTTGCCCAACAGAGTTAATGAATGTATCTATTCTTAATAGTAGAATAAAGAAAAGTAATCCTTCCTTGATGACAAATTTTGTTGCTATTACTTTCGACCCAATGAGGGATACACCTGAAATATTAAAAGATTATGTAACTTATTTCGATAAAGACTTTTTGGGTGTGTCTGGAGACCAAAACCAAATAGATCAGATCGTTAAAGATTTTGGCGCGTATTACGAGAGGGCGATGTATGATGAAAATGGAGAGGTAATAATACTATCGAGCGATGAGCCCCTTCCAGCAAATGCAATAGAGAATGGTTATTCAATAAATCATACTGCTTGGGTTTATCTGGTTAATCCTGATGGACAGATTCATGCAGGATTCCCAGCTCCACACAAGCCAAACGATATGTTAATAGATATTGAATTATTGGTTGAAAACTATTGAGCGTAACTAGGCTATTTAAATATAAATTAGTCTACAAGCTCACCAATTAATGAGTTTCCACGTGCATTAATAATCTTAATATCTACGATCTTCCCAATTAACGACTCATCACCATAAAAGTGCGTATTACGCATATTTTCAGTTCTGCCATACAGTTTGTCATCTTTCCTTGATTTATTTTCTACTAAGACTCTTTGTATATTGCCAATCATAGATCTTGAGATAGATTCTGTAGACTCGTCAATAGCTTTTTGTACAAGCGCTAGGCGCTTTTTTTTAATGCCCATCTCAACATCATCAGGGTAACTTGATGCTGGAGTGCCTGGCCTTGAAGAATAAATAAAGCTAAATGATTTATCAAATTTAATTTCACCAATAAGATCCATTGTGTTTTTGAAATCTTCGTCATTTTCACCAGGGAAACCGATAATAAAGTCAGAAGATATGGATATATCTGGTCGAATTTCACGAAGCCTTCTAATTTTTGATTTATATTCCAAGGTAGTGTGTCCACGCTTCATTAGTGACAAAATCCTATCAGATCCGCTCTGAATAGGTAGATGTAAGTGCGAAACTAGCTCGGGAACCTCGGCATATGCATTAATCAAACTATCTGAAAACTCAACGGGGTGTGATGTTGTATAACGAACCCTATCTATTCCATCAATCTCGGCGACAATATTTATCAGAAATGCTAGGTCAGTTGTTTCACTATCATCAGTTACTCCTTGGTATGAATTTACATTTTGACCAAGCAAGTTAACTTCTCTAACACCTTGTTTTGCTAAAATTTGTATCTCATTAACAACATCATCTAGTGGTCTGGACACTTCTTCACCTCTAGTGTAAGGAACAACACAGAATGTACAGTATTTGCTGCAACCTTCCATTATAGATACATAAGCAGATACACCGTTTGATTTAGGTTTAGGCAGGTAATCAAATTTCTCAATTTCAGGGAACGAAACATCAATACTTACCTGTTTTTTATTCATTGCTTCATTGAGCATGTTCGGTAGGCGGTGCAATGTTTGTGGTCCAAAAATTATGTCTACGTATGGTGCACGTTGCAGTATTAACTCGCCCTCTTGTGATGCAACGCAACCACCAACACCTATTATTAGGTCTGGGTTTTTTTCTTTGAATTTCTTCCAACGACCTAGTTGGTGAAAAAGTTTTTCCTGAGCCTTTTCACGAATTGAACAAGTATTTAACAGCAACACATCAGCATCTGTAGCATCTTCGGTTAATTTTAGGTCATGGGAGTGCTTCAGAACGTCACTCATTTTGTTTGAGTCATATTCGTTCATTTGACACCCAAAGGTGCGTATATAAAGTTTAGGGGACGACATTAGTTACTCAGCTTTTTGAATATGAAGTGTCTGAGTAGGGTAAGCTATTTCAGCGCCATGTTTAGCAATTATGCTTGCCACATCAAGAAGTAGTTTTCCTTTAATTTTCTTAAATTCACTTGAATTAGTTATATTACTGAAAGCATAAATTACAAAGTCCAAAGAAGATGCATTGAATACATCGAAAAACACTCTACAAGGTTCATCATGATCTATCTTGTCATGGCCATTAAGCAAGCTTTCTACTTCTTCAATAATAATAGGCATTTGATCAATGTCGTCATATCTTATCCCTATAACCTCATAAATTCTTCTGTTAGTCATTCGTGAAGGAGTTTCAATAGGTATGGTGGCAAAGATTGAGTTAGGAATATAAACAGGGTTTTTAGTAAAAGTACGAATACGTGTCATACGCCAGCCAATTTTTTCAACAACACCTTCTATTCCATGATCTGTTGACCTTATCCAATCACCAGTTGAGAACGGCTTGTCCATTTGTATCATAAGTCCACCAAAAATATTGGACAGCATGTCTTTTGCTGCAAAACCCATGACGATACCGCCTACACCACCGAAGGTCAGTATTGATGAAATAGAAAACCCTAAGAACTGAGCTATACCTAAAGCTATTGCGAAAATTATGAGCATCTTCATTAGTCTAGAGAATAGCCTTACAGAGTCTTTGTCTACACTAGACTCTCCCTCTACCATAAATGTTTCAACACCTGCAACAACCCTTATAAGGCCCCAGGTTATAATAAGTACTGGGGTTAGTCCGACATACTCAATAATGTTTCCAAGATAAGTTATTTGGCCTTTGAAAGCGATAATTGAAAAATAAAACCATCCAAACCATATTAAAGCTTTTAAAGGTTTATTTGCAGCCTCCACAATATAGTCATCTAATCTGTTTGCAGTTTTTTTGGTTTGCCTTCTTACCTGCTTTAGAATTAAGTTCAGAAATGAATGAATGACTATAGTAGCCCCAAAAAGAATACCTGTTAACTGGATTGGTGTTAGGTTTTGCAAAAAATCGTTCATTTTAAATATTTTATCGGATTAATCGGTTCTTTGAATTTTTTCATTTCAAAATAAAAAGGCTTGTCACTAGTAGTTGCAATAATTTGTCCTTTCTTAACCTTGTCTCCGTCAAACACTATCAGAGTTTTATTTTGAGTGTAAGAACTGTAGAATCCATAGGGATGTTTAATAATAATCATCTTACCATAACTTTTCATTATGTCGCCGCTGTAAGCGACAATACCATCTCTAATAGCTCTTACTTTTTGCCCTGGCTTAGTATTAAAGGTTAAACCTAAATGTTGTTGTTTTTTGGAGAAGTTTTTTAATACTTCTGCATCAACAGGTAGCGACCAACTACTAGTTACAGATTGTTCCCCTATAGAATCATCTTTGCTAGACTTTTCCAATTTTGTTTCTTTGATAATGTTATCCCTAGTTGTTGACTTATCAACAATTACAACTTTACTGCCTGAGCTTGAAAAACACCCAGAGATAACAACCGAAATAATTAATATTAATAATTTATTGAACATACCATATACCTAAAAAAACAATTACAATCAATGAATAACCTAAACGATCTATGTGCTTTTGTAGCCACAAATCACAACTATCGCCGTACTTCTTAACTAAAAATGATACAAGATAATACCTAGCTCCTCTAGATAGTATAGACATAGCAATAAAAGGCACCACGTGCATAGACATTGCGCCAGCGGTTATAGTGAATATTTTATAAGGTACTGGGCTGAATCCAGCTATTGCTATAACCCAAATCCCATAGTCATCGAACCAAACTTTAGCTCTATCTAGCATGTCTATATAGTTCATTTCTTGCAAAAATGGCAAAAAAATGTCATAAGCGTAATAACCAATATAGTATCCAACAATACCGCCTACTACCGAGCTTAAAGTGCATACAAAGGCATAATAGTAGGCCTTATTTTTGTTTTTCAAAGACATTGATGCCAATATAATATCTTGGATAGGGTAGGGCAATATAGAGGACTCAAGGAAACTAATGCCGGACAACCAATAAATTGCAAATTTACTTTTAGACCATTCTAGAGCTTTATTGTAGATAGTATGAAAGGGCTTCATTCCGTTTTATTTATTATCCTTGTCAATCATTGGAAATCCCATTGATTCTCTAGAGTTGTAATATGTCTGCGCAACTTTTTGACTCATTGATCGAACTCTACGGATAAATCTGGCCCTGTCAGTTACACTTAAGGCATGACGAGCATCAAGCAAATTAAATAGATGTGAAGCCTTTATAACTTGTTCATAAGCTGGAAATGATAATTTTTCTTCGATTAAAATTTCGTTCATAGATTCTGCTTCATCAAACTGCCTGAACAAAACCTTGGTGTTAGCTATCTCAAAATTATATTTTGATTGTTCAACTTCATTTTGATGGAATACGTCTGCGTAACTAACACCATCGACCCATATCAAGTCAAATACAGAGTCAACACCCTGTAGGTACATTGCAAGCCTCTCTAAACCATAGGTTAACTCTCCAGGTATTGGCTTACAAGGGAGCCCTCCAACTTGTTGAAAATACGTGAATTGACTCACCTCCATACCGTTTAACCATACCTCCCAACCAAGTCCCCAGGCTCCAAGTGTAGGAGACTCCCAATTATCTTCTACAAAACGAACATCATGCTTTGTGAGATCAATGCCAATTACATTTAATGACTCTAAATACAAGTCTTGAATATTTTTAGGGGAAGGTTTTAGGATAACTTGAAATTGGTAATAGTGCTGTAATCTGTTAGGGTTATCTCCGTAGCGTCCATCAGTAGGTCTCCTTGATGGCTGCACATAAGCTGCTTTCCATGGCTCTGGCCCAATAGATCTCAAAAAGGTGGCAGGGTGGAATGTTCCAGCTCCAACTTCCAAATCTAATGGTTGCAGTAATGCACAACCTTTTGAGCCCCAAAATGTTTGTAATTTTAGGATTAAGTTTTGGAATGATGCAGTTGCATCTATGTCTGATTTAGGCATAGCAAACTATGTCAGAAAATAACAAAAATTTTACCGCATAGATTACTTCACTTAGCATTTAATTAATATTAATCTAAATTAGGTCCTAGTAGTTTTTCTGCTTGATCTATTGATATAGCCTTTCTTTTTGCATAATCTTCTACCTGCTCTTGACTTATTTTAGCAACGCCAAAATATCTTGAGTCTGGGTTAGCAAAATACCACCCACTAACAGAAGCTGTTGGAAGCATTGCATAAGAACTGGTCAAAGTCATTCCAGTATTTTTTTCAACGTCCAGTAATTCCCATAGTTTATCTTTTTCACTGTGCTCAGGGCATGACGGGTATCCTGGGGCAGGGCGTATGCCTGAGTAGTTTTCTTTGACTAGATCGTCATTGTTAAATATTTCATTACTATAGCCCCACAATTCAGTACGCAATTTGTAATGCATCATTTCTGCAAACGCTTCAGCAAACCTATCCGCTACAGCTTTAACCATAATTGAATTATAGTCATCGTGGTCATCTTCGTAGGTATTCACGAGTGGCTCTATATCAATTCCAGCAGTAACTGCGAAGGCACCAATATAATCATATATGCCACTATCTTTTGGGGCAATAAAGTCACTTAGGCAGTAGTTTGGTGTGTTACCTTTTTTGTCTAGTTGTTGGCGAAGATGGTTAAGTGTTGTTATTAATTCACCATTATCATCATAAACCTCGATATCTTCATTGGTACTATTTGCTGGAAAAATACCAACCACAGCGTTCGCCTTTAATAACTTTTCATTTATAACTTTGTTGAACATTTCCTTGGCATCATCAAAAAGTTGAGATGCTACCTCGCCAACCATGTTGTCAGTTAGAATGTCAGGAAACTTGCCGGCCAATTCCCATGTACGGAAAAATGGCACCCAATCAATGAACTTATATATCTCTTTAAGGTCGTAACCTGTAAATACATGAACTCCTAAATGTTTCGGTTTAAATATCGAGTCAAAGTCAAGTTTAGGTTTGTTTTTTCTAGCTTTATCGAGCGATAATAGCCTACTTTTGCCTTTATTTGCACGCCTTTGTCTAACCTTATGGTATTCCTCTTTGGTTTCCTCAAAAAGTTTAGGTTTAAGGGTATTTGAAAGAAGGCTTGATGCCACCCCTACGGCTTTTGATGCATCCTGCACATAGAACACCCCTTTGTTATACTCAGGCTCGATTTTGACTGCAGTGTGCGCTTTAGATGTAGTTGCACCACCAATCATAAGTGGCAATTCAAAACCTTGCCGTGTCATTTCTTTAGCTATAAAGACCATCTCATCTAGTGAAGGTGTTATGAGACCTGACAGACCAATAATATCCACATTCTCCTTTATTGCAGTCTCAAATATAGTTTCAGCAGGCACCATTACACCTAAATCTATAATTTCATAGTTATTACAGGACAACACAACACCAACAATGTTTTTGCCTATATCGTGTACATCGCCCTTAACGGTAGCCATCAGTATTTTTCCTTGTGTATGGCTTTCACAGTCAACCTTTTCAGCCTCCAGGAAAGGGTTTAGATAAGCCACAGACTTTTTCATCACTCTGGCAGATTTGACTACTTGAGGCAAAAACATTTTGCCTGCACCAAACAGGTCTCCAACAACATTCATGCCGTCCATGAGTGGACCCTCTATTACGAAAATAGGACGCCCTAGCTTATCTAAGGCTTCCTGAGTGTCCTCATCAATAAACTGGGTGATACCCTTAACTAATGAATGTTGCAGTCGCTTTTCAACACTCCAGGTACGCCATTCAAGGTCCTTAGGATTCTCTTTGTGCCCTCCAAACTCAGAAAACTTTCCAGCAATATCAACCAGACGCTCACCCGCACCATTGTCAGTATTTAGTACAACGTCTTCTACAGATTTTTTAAGTTCTGGCTCAATGTCGTCATAGACAACCAATTGACCAGCATTAACTATACCCATTGTCATTCCAGCCTTTACAGCGTTGTATAAGAAAACTGAGTGTATAGCCTCACGGACATGGTTGTTGCCTCTGAACGAGAAGGATACATTTGAGACTCCACCTGAAACTTTTGCAAAAGGAAGGTTGTTAGTGATTTCTTGAGTTGCCTCTATGAAATCTAAACCATAGCTGTTGTGCTCTTCTATGCCGGTTGCTATTGCAAAAATATTTGGATCAAATATTATATCCTCTGCAGGAAAGTTAACCTCATCAACCAATATATTGTAGGCATCAGTACAAATTTCAACTTTTCTTTGTTTATTGTCAGCCTGACCTTGCTCATCGAAGGCCATAACAATTACAGCTGCTCCGTAGCGCTTGCAAAGTTTTGCGGTTTTAATGAAGTTATCTTTTCCTTCTTTAAGGGAAATCGAGTTAACAATAGGCTTTCCTTGAGAACACTTAAGTCCAGCCTCTATGATATTCCACTTAGAAGAGTCAACCATAAGTGGCACTTTAGATATGTCTGGTTCAGATGCAATAAGGTTTATAAAACGCACCATTGCGGCCTCACCGTCAAGCATCCCTTCGTCCATATTAATGTCTACAACTTGTGCTCCCTCTTCGACCTGAGTGCGACATATATCTAATGCCTCTTCATATTCTTCGTTCAGTATTAAGCGTTTGAATTTGGCTGAACCTGTAACATTTGCACGCTCACCAACATTGAGAAACAATGATTCCTCTCCAATGTTAAGAGCCTCAAGTCCTGATAGTCGACATTCTGGTTTAATTTTTGGAATCTTTCTTGGTCCAAATCCATCAATACTGTCAGCAATTGCTTTAATGTGTTCAGGAGTAGATCCACAACAACCACCAAGGATATTTACTAACCCCGATTTAGCCCACTCACTAACCTGAACACTCATAGTTAATGGGTCAAGGTCATACTCGCCAAACTCATTTGGCAGACCAGCGTTAGGGTGGGCGGAAACGAAGGTGTCAGCCACTCGGGACATTTCAGCAACATATTGTCTAAGAAGATCTGGGCCTAAGGCACAGTTAAGGCCAATAGAGATTGGTTCGGCATGTCGTAATGAATTATAAAATGCTTCTGTCATTTGACCTGACAGGGTGCGACCTGACGCATCAGTTATGGTGCCTGATATCATGATTGGAAGATCTATACCATCATCTTCGAATACCTGCTGAACTGCAAAAATAGCTGCCTTAGCGTTTAGAGTGTCAAATATAGTTTCAATAAGAATAATGTCAGCTCCACCCTCTATAAGTCCACGAGTTGATTCAATATAAACACCAACAAGTTCATCAAAGGTTACATTTCTAAAACCTGGATCATTGACATCTGGAGATAGTGAACATGTCCTTGAGGTTGGGCCAATAACACCGGCTACAAATCGTGGTTTATTGTTAGTAGAAAATTCTTCACAAACCTTCTTAGCTATGCTTGCACTAGCAACATTCATCTCATAGGCATACTCTTCCATGCCATAATCTGACATAGATGTTCTAGTTGCATTAAAGGTATTGGTTTCAACTATATCTGCACCAACCTCAAGGTAAGATCGGTGGATGTTCTGAATAATATCTGGCTGCGTAAGTGAAAGTAAGTCGTTGTTCCCTTGAACTAGTATATGCCAATCCTTGAAACGATCCGAGCGATAATCTTCCTCACTCAGCTTGTGCTTTTGTATCATGGTGCCCATGGCACCATCAAGAACTAATATTCTTTTCTTTAATTGCTCTTTCAGTAGCATTATTTAGATATTGAGTAGCTTACTCATCTACATATAAAAAATTAGTATTTATATGACTCTGTTTTGAATGGGCCTTCCTTAGGGACATTTATATAGTCTGCCTGAGAATCTGTCATTTGTGTTAGAACCCCACCGAAGCCTCCTACCATTCCAGCAGCAACCTCCTCATCCAGCTTCTTCGGTAACACCTTGACTGTTATGTGTGAAGCTTTTGTATCTTCAGGAAGGTCGGCAAATTTTTCATCAAAAAGATGTATCTGTGCTAATACCTGGTTGGCAAAAGAGCCATCCATGATACGTGAAGGGTGCCCTGTTGCATTTCCAAGGTTAACTAATCTACCTTCTGAAAGAAGTATTAGGTAGTCACTGTTATCGTTACTTCTAAATATACGGTGTACTTGTGGTTTGACCTCGTCCCATTTCCAGTTCTCGCGCATAAATTGAGTGTCAATTTCATTATCAAAGTGACCAATATTGCATACCACAGAGCCTTGCTTTAAAGTCTTAAGCATAGCACTATCGCAAACATTAATGTTCCCAGTTGTTGTGACTACAAGGTCGGTAGTTGAAAGTAAATCTGCATTAATTCCATTTACAGAGCCAGTATTAACTCCACCATTGTATGGAGAAACTACTTCGAAACCATCCATACATGCCTGCATAGCACAGATAGGGTCTATTTCACTGATTTTTACAATCATGCCTTCCTGTCTAAGTGACTGTGCCGAACCCTTTCCTACATCTCCATAGCCAATGACTAAGGCTTTCTTACCAGACATAAGCATATCAGTGCCACGCTTTATAGCGTCATTTAGAGAGTGTCTACAGCCATACTTGTTGTCATTTTTTGATTTAGTAACTGAATCATTTACGTTAATGGCTGGAACTTTAAGTGACCCTTCTTCCATCATCTCTAGGAGTCTATGAACACCAGTTGTTGTCTCTTCGCTTATGCCATGAATATCTTTCAGCATAGATGGGTATTTTTTGTGCAACATTTGGGTTAAATCGCCACCATCATCAAGTACCATGTTTGCATCCCACGGTTCGCCATCCTTTAATATTGTTTGTTCAATACACCAAAGGAACTCCTCCTTCGTTTCACCTTTCCAAGCAAAGGTTGGAATATCAGCAGCAACCATTGCTGCCGCAGCATGGTCCTGAGTAGAAAATATATTACAACTAGACCAGCGAACTTCAGCTCCAAGATCAACAAGAGTTTCCATTAGGACTGCTGTTTGAATTGTCATATGAATGCAGCCAAGGATCTTTGCTCCGGCTAGGGGTTGCTCACCAACATATCTTGAGCGCAATGCCATTAGTGCAGGCATCTCGGATTCGGCTAGCTCTACTTCTTTGCGGCCATAGTCAGCCAGGCCTATGTCAGCTACTTTATAGTCATTATTGTTTAATGTTTGATTGCTCATTTTTATCTCCATTAAGTGGGTATACAAATGAGCGTCGTTATTAATGCCAAGCCTGATTGAAAGTAACTCTCAATGCAACGCTCCTTGGCGAAGATGTGATTATACCAACGATTCGTTATCTTAGTAAGTGCGCTCGGTCAGTTTTTTCCCAGCTGATGTCGTCTTCGGTTCTACCGAAGTGCCCATAACTAGCAGTTTTTTGATAAATCGGCCTCAAAAGGTCTAGCATAGAGATTAAACCTTTAGGATGAAGATCAAAGTGCTCTAGTATTAGTTTTTCAATTCTAGCATTGCTAATTGACCCAGTGCCGAACGTGTTAACACTGATTGATGTTGGTTCTGCTACACCTATAGCATAGGAGACTTGGATCTCGCACTTCTCGGCTAAACCTGCAGCTACTATATTTTTTGCAACGTAGCGCGTAGCATAGGCTGCCGATCTATCAACTTTAGAAGGGTCCTTGCCAGAGAATGCACCTCCACCATGACGAGCCATTCCGCCATAAGTATCAACAATAATCTTACGACCAGTAAGACCAGCATCACCCACAGGGCCTCCAATCACAAAATGACCAGTTGGATTTATATGGTATTTGGTAGAATTATTTAGCCATTCATTTGGTAGTATTGGTTTGATTACCTCTTCCATTATGGCTTCTTTTAGGTTCTCTTGAGAAATGTCCTCATCGTGCTGTGTGGACAATACTACAGCATCAATGCCTACGATTTTATATCCATCATAATGAAAAGAGACTTGAGATTTTGCGTCAGGTCGTAACCAAGGCAGAGTTTTATTTTTCATTAACTCTGCCTGTCGTTTTACCAATCTGTGTGCATAAATTATCGGAGCAGGCATTAATACATCAGTTTCATTGTCTGCATAACCAAACATTAATCCCTGGTCACCTGCACCTTGTTCATGGTCTTGAAATTCATCAACCCCCAGGGCAATATCTTGAGATTGTTTGCCAAGTAAGTTTGTGATGCCACAATTATTGCCATTGAAGCCGTAATCATCCTGGTCGTAACCAATACCAATAATGGTGTTTCTAACTACAGCGTCGTAATCTATGATTGCTCCTGTAGTAATTTCACCTGCAAGCACAACGTGGTTATCCTTTACCAGGGTTTCAACTGCTACTCGTGAGTTTTTATCTTGAGACAATGCTGCATCTAGAATGGCATCAGAAATTTGGTCACAGACCTTGTCTGGGTGTCCTGCAGAAACAGATTCGGAAGTGAATATCATTTTATAACTCCTATATAAAAAACCCTTTTAAGTCAGATTCTTATAGTAGAAATCATGCTTTAGCTTGTTTTAGTTGCTCATGCAACTGCGCTAGCAATCGGGCAAATCAGCGCGAAATTGTATTATACCATAGTTACTTTATTCTAGGCTAATCTTGATAGCTGCAGCGCTTACGTATGGGGCAGTCATAAAACTAATAACTAAGATTGCTGCTAAAAAATACAACTGTCCAGTAATATCTAGGCCAAATTGTGATTGAGATACAGCGCTAGACGCGAATATTAGAATTGGTATGTACAGAGGCAGAACAAGTAAAGATAACAACATTCCAGTATTTTTTATACTAACAATTAAGGATGCACCTATTGAGCCTATCAAGCTAAGGCTTGGTGTTGCAAGCAAAAGTGTTGTCATTAATACTAATGTAGCTTTACTATCTAGGAACAAAAAAACTCCCAAAAGTGGGGACAGTAAAATAATAGGAATTCCTGTTAGAATCCAGTGTGAAATAATTTTTGATAAAATTAATAAGGGTAAAGAGTGATGAGAAATTGCCATCTGCTCCAGCACTCCATTTTCGAAGTCGTTATGAAATATAGTGTTTAGAGATAGTAATACTGACAACATAGATGCAACCCAAATAATTCCTGCAGCTATTTGTGATAATGTGGATGGTTCTGGGCTTATTGCTAGAGGGAATAGGGAAACAGATATTACAAAGAACAGTAGTGGGTTCATTACACTAGACGGATTGCGAATTGCTATACGTAGGTCGCGTTTTAGAGTTTGCGTGTAGATATTCATAATGCCAACACCATTTGGTTATCTAGCGCAGAGTCTTGGTGAGTTGTGAATAAACATATACCTCCAGCGTCACAATGCTCCTTGATTAGTTTCTCTACAATTCGAATACCTTCACTATCTAAAGCTGTGAATGGCTCATCTAATAGCCAAACCTTTGCATTAGATATAAAAAGACCCGCAAGAATTACACGACGCTTTTGTCCAGCAGATAGCTTAGAGCAATATTCATCCCTGTACCCTTGTAATCCGATTTTGACTAGAGACTCTGTGAGTATTTTCCTATCTACGGTATCTTTAAGGGACATTAAGAATTCAAGATTTTCAATAACGCTAAGTTCAGAACTTAGCGCTTGAGAGTGACCTAAATAAAAAACATGTTGCTGATATTCATACGAATTAACGTTAAAATCGTTTAAATATACAGTACCATTTTCTGAGGCATTAAGGCCAGCAAGTATTTTTAGTAGTGATGTTTTACCACTTCCGTTTGGGCCGGTAATGCGTAAAATATTGGATGAACTAACTTCGAAGGATAGGTCGCTAAATAATTGGTTATAGCCACGCTGGCAACATAAATCTTTAACGATTAATTTAGACATACGGTCATTTTAGAGGATAAATATGATTAATAACAATAAAACTAATTCATCAGAGCAACAATTAGCAGACATAGCTAAAGAGTTTGTTAAACAGAATAAATCTAGAAATCGTTGGCGTTTATTTTTTATATTAATATTCATTGGATATTTTGGATTTATTTCCTTTTTAGGGATCGATGAATCAGGGCTGTTGGATGATGTTCTAAAGAAAGATTCCCCTTTTGCAGCTGAAGTTATTCTCAATGGCACAATTCAGACTGAAGGTGAAATAAACGCTGATGATGCTTTGGAATTACTTCAACAGGCTTTTGAGGCAGAAAACTCAATAGCAGTTATTTTAAGGTTAAATTCACCCGGAGGATCTCCGGTACAGTCAAGCCAGATATACAGTGGAATTTTGCGACTTAAAAAGCAATATAATAAAAAACTATACGTAGTCATTGATGATATTTGTGCATCCGGATGCTACTATATTGCCGCATCCGCAGATAAGATTTATGCAGACAAGTCTTCAATAGTTGGAAGTATTGGCGTAGTAATGTCAAGTTTTGGGCTGGTTGATGCGATTAATAAGCTAGGGATAGAGAGAAGGCTGTATGTTTCTGGAGAGCATAAAGGAATGATGGACCCATTCAGCAATGAAGATGAATTTACTGTTTCACATATCCAAGAGAATATCATACAGAAATCACATAAAATTTTTATTGATGCTGTGAAGCATACACGAGGAGATAAATTGTCTCAGAATACCGACTTATTTTCTGGCCTTATTTGGCTTGGCGAGGAGGCGTTAGAATTGGGACTTATTGATGGAATTGCAGATGCCAATACTGTAGCTACAACTGTAATTGGTGTAAGTGAAAGAGTAATTTATGAACAAGAAAAGACAATCTTGGAGCAAATAACTGAGGCTAGCTCAAAAGGAATTGCATTGGTATTAAGAAATGAGATTTTTTCAAATAACTTTCCAGGTCATATAAAGTAACTAACTACCAGAATTGATACCAAGGCTTATTTTTCTCTTCAGCAATTCGTTTGTCTATCTCTTCTTGTGCCTTTAGTTCAGCTGCCTCAGCCTTTTCCTTAGCAACTCTTGCTGCCTCAGCCTTTTCATTAGCAATTCTTTCTGCCTCAGCCTTTTCCTTAGCAACTCTTTCTGCCTCAGCCTTTTCCTTAGCAACTCTTTCTGCCTCAGCCTTTTCATTAGCAACTCTTTCTGCCTCAGCCTTTTCATTAGCAATTCTTTCTGCCTCAGCCTTTTCCTTAGCAACTCTTTCTGCCTCAGCCTTTTCATTAGCAATTCTTTCTACCTCATATTGCTTATGATTAGAAGGTATTAGCAAAAAATTACCAGCCATAATAAAGTCGCTATTAAGTCCATTGACTGCTTTGATTAGTTCAACTGTGGTTCTATTTAAGTAAGCTATTCTGCTGAGTGAATCACCCGCCTTTATTTGGTAACGTATTAGATCAGAACCTTCATTTGCTGCCAAACGAATTTCATCTTTACGCTTAGCCTCTGCTAGCACTTCAGCTTTTAACTTCTCTTCGGCGATTATTTTTTCTTCAGCAATTTTTGCTTCATTAGCTAAACGAATTTCATCTTTACGCTTAGACTCTGCTAACGCTTCAGCTTTTACCTTCTCTTCGGCGATTATTTTTTCTTCAGCAATTTTTGCTTCATTAGCTAAACGAATTTCATCTTTACGCTTAGACTCTGCTAACGCTTCAGCTTTTGCCTTCTCTTCGGCGATTATCTTTTCTTCAGCAATTTTTGCAATCCTGGCGAGATCTTCTTTTGCAATTTCTTCAGATTTGTCAATTTCTTCTTCGCTCATAGGGGAGAGTTGACCAAGCCCAGACTTGTCTATTTCTGTAAGCAGTTCACCATCGAATTTAAGTGTCAAACGATATCTAATGTCTTCTTTGTTATGGAGCGTTGAAAAATTTATGTAGTCCCACTGGTTGTTATGGAATAAGTCTATAATGCTAGGAGATCCAATAAGTTCTGAAACTTGTGACTTTGTCATCCCAATTCTTAACTGGTTAACGCTATATCTATCTAAAACTGAGCCTTGAAAAACATCATCCTCATATAGAGTAGGAACTGAAACGTCAGGAATGATGTCAGACATGCTTGGTAGTTTATCTGTTATGCTAGAAAAATCTGGCATATCAGGAAGTTCTATACTTTCTGAAATGTTGGGTATATCAGGAAGCTCGGGAAGTTCAGGCATTGACTCTGAGCAAGAGAATAGAAGTGTGGACGATATTGTAATAAAAGTTAATTTGTTCATCAGTTACTTTTTAATTAAAATGGTATGATGATTTTACATTAGGGTGTAACACTATGGATGCTCAAGATTTAAAAAGTGCGGGTTTAAAGATAACCACGCCAAGACTCAAGATTTTAGAAGCATTAGAGAATAGTGAGAATCATCATATGAGTGCCGAAGATATTTATAGAGCACTCATCCTACAAGGGGATGAGGTGGGTGTTGCTACTATTTATAGAGTGCTGACTCAATTTGAAGAATCTGGCATGATAAATAAGCTCAATTTTGATAATGGCCAGTCTGTTTTTGAGTTATCAAATGTGGACCATCATGACCACCTAGTGTGTGTAAAGTGCGGCAAGATAGACGAATTTATTGACAATGTAATTGAAAAACATCAGCACGATATTGCAAAAAAACATGGATACCAACTGACTGATCATTGTATGTACCTTTATGGGCTATGCAAAGATTGTAAGTAACGTTATTTTTTTCCAAAACATTGCTTTATTACAATTTTTTAAAAAATAAAATATACATTAGTGGAAGACTTTATTATTAGGGGTATTGTTGCAGCAATAGGCATATCTATTATTGCTGGTTCACTTGGCTGCTTTGTCATTTGGAAAAGAATGAGTTATTTCTCAGAGTCTATATCGCACTCAGCCCTACTAGGGGTCTCATTAGGCATAGTTAGCGGTATAGGGGTACACTTTGGATTGATTATTGTAGGGGTTATGTTTGCTTCGCTTATAGTCATTCTTCAGCAACGAAAGTTTTTATCTAATGACGCTATATTGGGTATTTTTTCGCACATAGCTTTATCTCTTGGGATTGTAGTTTTGAGTTTGGTTGGGGATGCAAATACGGATTACTTTGGATTTCTTTTTGGCGACATACTAAGTATTACTGATAGTGACGTATTGTGGGTTTATTCTGTCGTATTTGTGGTCGGGTCATTGTTGATTTATTTTTGGCAAAGACTCTTGTTGCTTACACTTAATGAAGAATTAGCTGTTGCTGAAGGGCTAAATGAGACCCTTTATAAATTATTATTCATGTTAATGATTGCTCTTACAGTTTCTGTTTCTGTGCAAATTGTTGGTGTACTACTTATTACATCTTTATTGATTATTCCACCAGCAATAGCAAGAGTTTTTTCAGCTACTCCATTGCAAATGGTTTTTGGGGCTATCGTTGTTTCTATTGTATCTGTACTTGCTGGACTAGGAGTTTCTATGAATTATGATTTAGCAGCTGGTCCATCAATAGTAATAGCTCTTGGTATGATTTTTACTGCAAGTCAATTATTGCCAAGAAGAAGGTAGGTGATTAAGTAAATGAATCATTTAATTCTGTTAGTTGATTAGTCTGTTGTTCAACAATGAGTGGCTCAATAATAGACTCTAAGTCACCATCCATTACTTCTGTTAGCTTGTAGAGAGTTAAGTTAATGCGGTGGTCTGTGATTCGTCCCTGAGGGTAGTTGTAAGTTCGTATTCTTTGTGATCTGTCACCACTACCAACCAACTCTTTTCTTTGTGAGGCCTGCTCTTGTTGTTGAAGTTGCTGTTGACTATCTAATATTCTGGAAGCCAGCACCGACAATGCCTGAGCTTTGTTTTTGTGTTGAGATCTGCCGTCCTGGCACTCTACAACGGTCCCGGTTGGAATGTGAGTTAGTCTCACAGCTGAGTCGGTCTTGTTAACATGCTGACCCCCAGCACCACTAGCTCTGAAAGTGTCAACTCTGACGTCATTCATGTTAATGTTTACTTCTTCAATATTTTTCACCTCGGGCATTATTGCTACGGTGCATGCGGAAGTATGTACACGTCCCTGTGATTCTGTTTCTGGTACACGCTGTACTCGGTGAGCCCCAGACTCGAATTTAAGCTTGGAATATACGTCAAGGCCGCTTATTCTCGCAATAACTTCTTTATAGCCGCCATGCTCACCAATATTAGAGCTCATAACTTCAATTTGCCATTTTTGTCTTTCAACGTACCGATTGTACATCCTGAACAAGTCACCAGAGAAAATGCTGGCCTCATCACCGCCAGTTCCTGCTCTTATCTCTATAATAATATTTCTGGAGTCATTAGGATCTTTTGGCAGTAAAGCCATCTTTAATTCAATATCTAATTCAGTTAGTTTCGCTTTGCCATTTAGAATTTCATCTTTCGCCATCGCTTTAATTTCGTCATCATCTTCAAGTAAAAGCTGTTCAGCTGCAGAAATATCTTCCTGTGTATTTAAATATAGGGCAAATTGCTCAGTCACAGGGGTTAGTTGGGCATGTTCTATTGATAATTCACGAAATTGCTTCTGGTCTGATGCTACGGTTGGATCAGACAATAGAGCGCCTACTTCTTCTAGTCGCATAGATAACTGTTCAAGTTTTGTTAGAATTGATTGGTTCATGATTAACTAAAATACAACGGTTTAGGTTTATTTATGTACAAAATTTTACATTGACTAGAACTTTGTTACTGTGCTTTTGTTGACTAGAAAAGCAATTAGCTCTAATTATTTTAATTGGTTAAGGGTGTGCTAATAATATGAAGTATAAGTTAATTCTTGTTATTTTTTATTGCCGGGACACAACCCTCACATTGGTTTAACTGTTCAAGAGAATTTTGCTTTATATTCTGGAATGGGGAATGCAATAACTTATTCGTTAACTGGTCAGCTAGCTCCATAATTACAGACTCAGAGTCAGAACCATTCTTTAATTTTTTTAGTGCGTTATCAACAGTCTTTTGCTTTATAAAATTAGCACTTTCTCTGTATGACTGAACAACCTGCTCGTTTGGAAGTGATTTAAGCCATTGAAAAAAATGCATGTTCTGCTCAGAAATTACCTTTTCAGCCAATGATTTCTCTTTCAGTCTGTTACTTAGATTATTGTCTACAACCTGTTTCAAGTCATCAACTGTGTATAAAAATACATCATCTAGTTGGCTCACTTCAGGTTCAACGTCTCTGGGGATAGCAATGTCAAGTATAAATATTGGTTTGTGTTTACGTAACTTCAACGCTGTCTCAATAAGGCCCTTGCCGATGATAGGAACTGAGGCTCCAGTTGAAGAAATTATTATATCAGCTTCATGAATAATGCTTGAAAACTGCTTTAGACTAGTTGACTGTGCATTGTATTTTGATGCGATTTTTTTTGCGTTATCGACAGTTCTATTAGCAATAATCATTCTCTTTACGTCTTTTTGATTAAGGTACTGAGCACACAACTCTATCATTTCGCCTGCACCAATAAGAATTACTGTTTGTTGTGACAAGTCAGAGAAGATTTTTTCGCTTAATTTAACCGCACAATATGCAACAGAAACAGGGGATGAACCGATGTTAGTATCTGTCCTTACTTTTTTTGCAGTTGAAAATGCATGTTGGAAAACTTTTTCTAGTAATTTATCAAGAGTGCTTGCTTCTTTAGCAGCGTGATAAGCATCTTTAAGTTGTCCAAGTATTTGCGGCTCTCCAAGAACCAATGAATCAATCCCAGTTGCTACATGGCATATGTGTTCAATTGCATCGCTACCTTCGTAATAACTTAGATAAGGTTCAAGCTCTTGCCGTTTAATATTGTGAGTATCAGAAAGGTAGTCGCCTAATATATTTTTTGGGTTATTTGAGTTAATAACTGCATAAACCTCAGACCTGTTACATGTAGACAGGATGGCACACGAGTCCACATTATCGTTTTGATTAAGGTTGATAAGTGCGGTATTTAGCTCTTTATCTGAGAATGCAACCTTTTCTCTTACCTCAACTGGTGCTGTTTGGTGGTTAACACTTAATATTGCAATGTGTTGCATATAAGAATTGACAGTTTAATTCAAATAAACAGATAATTATACAAGTTAATGTTTAATTAATAGCCAATATTGAGTGCCTGACGTTACGTCAAAGTATTGGGTTAGTAATTTTTCATGACATTGTTTTTGACTAAAGCATACAATATCTTCGTGTATTAATAAGATAAAATATAAGAAAATAATATATTAATATTTATGATCGAAGAAGACTCCTTAATCGGTGGAGATAATCAAAACAATGAGGATTATGCTTTAACCTCAGTACGCCCTAATTCGTTCTCTAATTATATTGGACAAGAGGACGTTAAATCACAAATGGAGCTATTCATAGAAGCGGCCAAAAAGCGTGGGGATGCACTAGATCATTGTTTAATATATGGACCTCCAGGGCTAGGAAAAACAACCCTAGCTAATGTGATAGCTCATCAAATGTCAGCCGGATTAAAACAAACAGCAGGGCCAATATTGGAGCGTTCTGGAGACCTAGCTGCGATCCTAACTAAACTAGATCCATATGACATCTTGTTTATTGACGAAATCCACCGTTTGAGTCCTGTAGTTGAAGAAATTCTTTACCCAGCATTGGAAGATTTTAAGTTAGATATAATGATTGGGGAGGGTGTTGCTGCACATTCTGTACAAATAGATTTACCGCCATTCACACTTATTGGTGCAACAACAAGAGCCGGAATGTTGACTTCACCCCTAAGAGACAGGTTTGGCATAGTTCATCGTCTACAATTTTATCTTGTAGATGAGCTAAAGAAGATAATCGAACGTTCGGCTAGTATTCTTGAAATAGATATAAAATCAGATGGGGCATTCGAGATAGCCAAGAGATCCAGAGGGACGCCAAGAATTGCCAATAGGTTGCTTCGTAGAGTTCGTGATTTTGCAGACGTAAGGACTGACGGGGTTATACACAAAAATATTGCTAAAGAGGCTCTAACAACACTCAAAGTTGACGATAGAGGTCTTGAGCAATTGGATAGGGATTACTTGTCAATTATGATAAATAAATTTTCTGGAGGGCCTGTTGGCCTTGATACTTTGTCAACTGCTATAGGTGAAGAGAAAGTAACACTAGAAGATATGGTTGAACCTTATCTTATTCAGCAGGGATTTATTATGAGGACTCCTAGGGGCAGAAGTGCAACTAGCCTTTCTTATTCTCATTTAGGTTTAGTTAAGAAAATAGAAGAAAAAAGTTTATTCAGTTAAAGAAAAATATGAGCTTAGAAATTGATTCTGAATTCGGCAATACTGACAAAACCACATCATCAATAAATATAAGAATTTATTACGAAGACACAGATAGTGGCGGAGTAGTTTATTATGCTAATTATCTTAAATTTATTGAAAGGGGGAGGACTGAATACCTACTAAACCTAGGCTTTGAGCAGGACAAACTTAGTACCAATGAAGGGGTAATTTTTGCAGTTAAATCTGTAACTGCCGACTATTTGTTGCCTGCACGGTTAAATGACCAATTGCAAGTTACAACTGTTGTTACAAAAACTAGGCGTGCGAGCATAGTTTTTTTACATAAAATAGTGAATTTAAAAAAGAATAAGGTATTATTTAAGGCGCAAGTAATAGTAGCTTGTTTGAACGTGAAAAGTTTCAAGCCATGCTCTATACCGTCAGAAATTTTGGAGAAAATAAATGGATAGTGTTACATCAGTTTTAAGTTTAATATTGGCTGCAGGTTTTGTTGTCCAGGTGGTTATGATAATTCTAGTGGGTATGAGTGTATATTCTTGGACAATAATCATGTCTAAAAAGAGAATACTTATGGATTCTCAGAAAGACATTACAGCTTTTCATAATATTTTTTTAGCAGACCCTAATTTAAAAACACTGTATAAGCAAATGCCACAAATAGTTTCACAGAGAAGCGCTATGGAGGGTATTTTTGGGGCTGGTTACGGTGAATTTATCCACACTAAGTCTGTCTCTAATCAGTCATTAGTTATGAATTCTGAGCGCGCATACAGGTCTATGAGTACTACAGCAAACAATGAGATTGACAGATTGGATGGAGGTCTATCAGTTCTAGCTATGATAGCTTCTTCTAGCCCATATATAGGACTATTCGGTACAGTTTGGGGAATAATGCACTCCTTTATTGGGTTGGCCTCGGTAAAGCACGCAACAATTGCCATAGTTGCTCCTGGTATCGCGGAAGCCCTAATTGCTACCGCTTTCGGGCTATTTGCTGCAATCCCAGCCACAATTGCTTATAACAGATTAATTTCTCAGGTTGAGGATATAAATAATAAATACATGGCCTTTATTGAAGAACTGTTTGTTATTTTCCAAAGACAAAAATAGTTGTAAATAGCAATGATTGCATTACCAAAACGCTCTAGACCTCAGATAGAAGCACAAATTAATATTGTGCCTTATATTGATGTGATGCTTGTCTTGTTGGTTATCTTTATGATGACCACACCAATTATTGAGCAGGGCATTGAAATTGACCTTCCATCTGCAGAAGCCAATATCGTAGACTTTAGTGAACAACAGCCTACAATAATCACAATCAACAAGGAGGGTGATTATTTTATCAATTCATTAGACGAGAATACAGCTAAGTTAACTGATGGTGAATTACTGCCACTTGGCATTATCGCTGGCAGGGTTAGGGCTAGGCTTGAAATTTATCCTAGAATGAAGATCTTTGTTAGGGGAGACAGAGAAGTTGCATACGGTTCCGTTGTTTCTCTTATGTCTTTCCTTCAAAAAAATGGAGTTGAAAAGGTTGGCATAGTTACTGATCCTACCTAGGTTATAAATCGTTATGGAATCTAATAAAAATCAAAAAGCATTTAAAGATTTAGAAAAAAAAGTAAATGCAAAAAAAGAGCCTGAGAGTAATAAGTCTTTTCAAAACAAAGCTTTTGTAGATGCAATAAATAACTTTTTAATCAAGCCTATGTTTAGGTTTTTTGTAAAACTAAAAGGCAAGGTCAAATTACCAAAGATCGCTAAAAAGCATCCAATTGCTTTTTGGGTTGCAGTTGCATTTCATGTCTTGTTACTTTTTGGTCTTATTTTTACTGCGGTACCTGAATGGCAGCCGCCAGAGCAAAAACCAACACCACTAAAAGAAATTACTAAAGCCGTTACTGTTGACCTAACAAGTATAGAACAAGAAAAGAAGCGCCTGTTCGATATTGAAAAGAAAAAAGAAAAGCGTATTGAAGACTTGAGAAAAGCTGAAAAGAAGTTAGAAAATGAGCGCTACAAAGAGCAACAAAGGTTGGAGAAATATAAGAAGCAAGTAAAGGAGGCCGCTAAGAAGAAAAAAGCGACTGAAAAGGCTATCAAGGAAGCGCTTTTAAAGGCAGAGAAAAAGAAAAAAGCGACTGAAAAGGCTATCAAGGAAGCGCTTTTAAAGGCAGAGAAAAAGAAAAAAGCGACTGAAAAGGCTATCAAAGAAGAGCTTCTAAAGGCAGAGAAAAAGAAAAAAGCGACTGAAAAGGCTATCAAAGAAGAGCTTCTAAAGGCAGAGAAAAATAAAAAGGTCATAGAGGAAAAAACTAGAGAAGCTGAAAAGAAAAAGAAGATTGCTGATGATAAAGCAAAAGAAGCAGAAAAGATTAGAAAGGAAACTGAAATAAAGCGCGAAAAAGAAAAAGAGAAATTTAAAAATGAACAATCCACCAGAGAGTTAAAGAGGGAGATTCAAGATGACGAGGACCTTGAACGAGAGATCGCCAGAGAAGACATTCTAAATGAACTCAAGATTAACTATATAAATCGAATAGCAAGCAGGGTTAAGAGTTTCTGGCGCTACCAAGGAGCTGAAGATAGTTGGAATTGCCAAGTTTACATATTACAAGATATGAATGGAGTAGTTGAGACTGTAAATCTGCAATCATGCGATATAGGTGACAGCGCCAAGGCTAAGTCATTTAGAGACTCAATTGAGAGGGCTGTTTACAAAGCCTCACCCTTACCACCTGCGCCAGACGAGAGCGTATTTGATAGAGAAGTATTTTTTGACTTTAGGGTAAATTAATAAATACTACTTCATGATTGAATTAGACCAACTGGACGATAAAAAAAAGATTAACTTAACGTTCAAGTTGGCGCAAATTTTTGAGCACTGGAATCTATCTGACAAAGACCAATTAGCTCTATTAAGTTTGGGAGAATCTATTAGGGCTAGGCACCTGTACTTGTATAGAAGGGGAGATAAATCGTTTGACTTTAATGAGACATCATTCAACAGAGCGCAAATAATTATTGGTATTTTTGAAGCTCTTTCTACAACTTATCCTACAAACTCCGAATACGCTAGTATTTGGTTAAAGCGGCCAGTGAGAAAGTTTAAACATAAGGCCCCATTGGATCTTATGTTGAGTGGAGAGGTTGGCATGAATCGTGTTTGGAGTTTTTTAGATTGTACTCAGAGCTGGAATCACTGAAATTAAATGGAAGAATATAGCTGCATTGAAATTGAACACTGTGTTGAGTCAATAACCAGCATTAAAATATTATCAAATAACACAGAGCTTCTCCAGGAAGAAATTAATGTTTTAATAAGTAAGAGCCATGACAAATACTTTAACAAACCTATAATTATTGACGTTCATAGCAAAAGTTTTCAGGCTAACGACTTAGCTGTATTAATAGAGATTTTGGCACAAAACGAACTTGTAGCTATTGGGATTCGCACCACTAAACAAGAATTAATTGACTTTGTCAGGTTTTCCGGGCTAGCTGTTTTTAGTCATAATTCACAAAACATTGAAGCAACAAATCTTGATAAAGCTAAACCTAAAGTTCCTAAACTGTCCCCTGACCCTCACAAGGATAAAGTATATAAGGCACCAATCATTATCGCAAATCAAGTCACCTCAAATAAACAAGCACATGCCGAAGATTGTGACTTGGTTCTATTAAAGCCAGTAATGCTAGATGGCGCTGCTATTTCATACGGCAGCATATCTGCATATCAAGAAGTTAGAGGTAAATTGTTCGCTGGAACATCTGGCGATACAAAGGCGACTATATTTATTCACTCCTTCAAGGCGCAACTAATTTCAATAGCTGGGGTATATAAAAAATTTGATTCAATACCTACAAAACTTTTTGAAAAGTCAGTTGTGATTGATCTGTTTGAAGGTAAGCTTAGATTTAAAGCTGTATAGATTTTTCATGCTGACATTTGTAGGTTACTATAGGAACCTAATACTAATAATTAATTATGGCTAGAATTATCAGTTCTAGAACGGACTTCATTAAGTAAAATATATATCATGAATACAAATAATTTTTTATTGGAACTTGGCACTGAAGAGCTACCCCCTAAGTTGTTACAAAACCTATCACGCAGTCTCGGTCTTAACCTAACCGAGAAAATAGAAGAGCACAATTTGTCACATTCGAGTGTAGAGCTATTTTCAACGCCAAGGCGAATAGCTGTGGTTATTAGAGATCTTCAAACTCAACAAGATGATCAGGTTATTGAACGAAAAGGACCATCTGTTGATGCGCCAATTGTAGCAATAGATGGGTTTGCAAAGTCGTGTGGCACTATTAAAGAAAATCTAGTTAAAAAGGAACTTGGAAAAAAAGATTATTATTTTTTTAGTATTAAACAGAAAGGCAAAAAAACAGCACACTTATTAGAAAGTATTGTTGAGATATCAATAAACAAAATACCTATCGCTAGACCAATGAGGTGGGGAGATTCAGAGTATAGCTTTGTTAGACCTGTCCATTGGCTGGTTATGATGCTTGGCAAGGATATAGTCCCAGCTACAATTATGGGCTTGGATTCTAGTAATGTTAGTAGAGGGTTGCGCTATTCAAATAGCAAGGAAGTGACTATAGCTAGCGCAGAAAAATACCAAGAATTAATGTATAAAAAGGCCGGCATTGATGTTGACTTTGTTAGCCGCAAAAAGAACATACGCTCTCAAATTATGAAATTGGCTTCAGAACAAAATGCAACAGCTGTGATTGATGAGTCTCTTCTTGACGAGGTATGCTGTTTGGTTGAATGTCCAGTGGCGCTATCAGGAAGGTTTGACTCTAAGTTTCTATCTGTACCAGAAGAGGCAATTATTTCCGCTATGAAGTCACATCAAAAATATTTTCATATGACAGATAAAGGCGGTAAATTGTTGCCAGTATTTATAACTATAGCCAACACAAAATCCATCGACACAGCAGTAATTACTCATGGCAACGAAAGAGTTATTACCCCTCGACTTAGTGATGCTGAATTTTTCTGGGACCAAGACAAAAAAACTACTCTTGAATCGCGTCTTATTAAACTTGATAACGTTATATTCATGAAATCACTTGGGTCTATGGGAGATAAAGTTAAAAGGATAGAGTCATTGGCAAAGTATTTGGCAAAAGTATTAGGTGCAAATGTTACAAACTCTGCCAGGGCTGGACTGTTATCTAAGTCAGACTTATTGTCAGAAATGGTTGGTGAATTTGCTGACCTCCAGGGAATAATGGGAGGATATTATGCTATAAATGATGGTGAGAATGAGGCAGTATCAGTAGGCATTAGGGAGCACTATAAACCTAGATTTGCTGGAGACTCTTTGCCTACTTCGGAAGAGGGAATAGTTGTATCTATTGCAGATAAGATAGATACTATCACAGGGATTTATGGTATTGGACAGGGGCCTACAGGATCAAAGGACCCGTATGCTCTCAGAAGGATGGCTTTGGGGCTATTAAGGATTATGGTTGAGAGTGAGCTAGACATTGACCTAAAAGACCTCATTTTGGTCTCTCTAGACCTCCATTCGTCTGAAGATGTTGATACTCTTTGTGCAGAAAGCGTATATGATTTTATGATGGATCGTTTACGATCGTACTATAAGGATATGAAAGTGAGTGGAAAAGTGTTTGACTCTGTACTGGTAGTACGCCCAGAGTCTCCATACGATTTTCATTTAAGAGTTTTAGCGCTTAATGAGTTCATTAACAATAGTGCCTCAGGCAACCTAATTGAAGCGAATAAGCGTATATCAAATATGCTCAAAGAAAATACCAATATCGACAGTATTGTTGATCCAAATGCCCTTGTTGAGGTTGCTGAAAAAGAACTATATAAAGCTGCCTTAATGGTCTCAAAAAATATTTCTAGGTCAAAAGACTACTCTAGGAACATGATACAACTACTTAGCTTAAAGGACCCTATTGATACATTCTTTGAGGATGTTATGGTTAATGTGGATGACGATGTACTTAGAAACACAAGACTATCACTTCTTTATCTTGTAAGGTCTTTGTTTTTATCTGTTGCGGATGTGTCACATCTGTCGTGAAAGTAGTTATCCAAAGGGTCTCTAGTGCTAAAGTTGAAGTTAGTGGAAAAATTTGCGGGAAAATAAGTAAAGGCCTCCTAGTTTTTGTAGGTTTTGACAAGCATGACGACAAGCTGAGTGCAGATAAAATGATAAGCAAGCTATTATCTTATAGAATGTTTAGCGACAATGAAGGTAAAATGAATTTGTCAATTAAAGATGTACAAGGAGGCCTGCTAATCGTTTCACAATTTACTCTAGTAGCTGAAACTGAAATAGGAACAAGGCCAGGTTTCTCAACAGCAAAACCACCTAATGAAGCAAAAAATCTTTATGATTACTTTATATCTCAAATTAACAACTCTCATGACCATGTAGAAAGCGGTAAGTTTGGTGCAGACATGAAAGTATCATTAACAAACGATGGGCCAGTGACATTTATTCTTTCATGTTAAGCACTATCACTGAGCTATTCTCAGATTACCAACAATACTTAGTGTTTGTGGGAATAGTGTCCGCTATCATATTTGTTATAAGCTTAATATTAACTCCGTTTCTGTTAGGTCTTATTCCTAATGACTATTTCATAGACCAAAATAGACATAAACTAAGAATAGAGAATACTGCTCATCTAATTGTTATTATTACTAGAACTTTATTAGGGTCAATATTACTTTTGGCTGGAATTATAATGCTCGTTACTCCAGGTCAAGGGATTATGTCTATTATATTAGGTCTATTTTTAATGGAGTTTCCAGGTAAAAGATTATTAGAGGACAAACTCATTAACCACGACCCTACATTTAAAGCACTAAACTGGTTGCGTAGTAAGGCAGGCAAGTCTGAATTTATACGCTAACTAGAATGAGCGCAGTGAAGTCATTACAGGAATTAATTGGGATAAGTATTATATGATAATAATGTACGGCATACATAATTGTGACAATGTGAGAAAAGCTAAAAAATACTTAGAAAAGCATGGATTTGATTTTGAATTTGTAGATTTCAGAAAGAATCCAGTCAACAATGTGGTGCTTCAAGCAATTATTGATATTGCAGGATTGGATAAAATAGTTAATAGACGCTCAACAACTTACCGTAATTTAAATAAGAATGATAAGAATGAAATCAATATTGAAATATTGTTAAGTAATCCAACCCTTATTAAACGACCACTACTAGTTAAAGGGTCTGAAATGTTGGTCGGGTTTAGTGAAGAAGAATATATTAATTTTTTATAGTTACGTTTTTTGCTTATTTTGTTGTTGTATCTCTTTTCTAACCATATCCATATCTAAGTCCTTGGCCTTGTTAATTATGGTCTCAAGATCTGATCCAGACATTGCACCGGGCTGGGAAAATATAGCAATCTGGTCTCTGAAAATCATTAAAGTAGGAATTGAACGGATCTGAAAGTGACCTGCAAGCTCTTGCTCATCCTCAGTATTAACTTTAGCAAAAACAATGTCATTGAATTTGTTAGAAACTTCTCCGTATGTTGGCGCAAACTGTTTACAAGGGCCACACCATGGGGCCCAGAAATCCAATATAACGATACCGTTATTCTTGATAGTTTGGTCAAAATCATCCTTATTTAAATCTACGACTGACATGTTGTTTCCCTACAAAAATTCAAAAAATGAAAGTATATCATAAAATTCTAATATATCAACATTAATTACAACAATAAAAACAAAAAAATGGATAAAAATATATAGAAATGTTGTAACTGTTCTATAATCAATTAACAAACAAATTAAGAGCTCAAATGAAAATACTCGGCGTTGATCCTGGGTCAAGAATAACTGGTTTTGGTTTGATTGAAGCTAGAAAGCTAAAATTAGAATATCTATCTAGCGGCTGCATTCGCACAAAGGGTGAGCTTACCGATAGAATCACAACTATCTTTGTTGAGATTGATCAGATTGTTAAAAAACATAAGCCAGATATTGTGGTAATTGAGAGGGCTTTTATGCGCCCTGATAGGCCGAATCCAGATGCAGCAATAAAGTTGGGTCATGCCAGGGGCGCTATAATCTCTGCTGTAGGCTCTAAAGGAATTACAATCGTTGAGTATAGCCCTAATCAGATAAAAAAAGCCACAGTTGGGAAGGGCCATGCTACGAAAGATCAGGTTTGTTATATGGTTAGAGAAACATTAAAACTTAATAAGAATCCTCAGGCCGATGCAGCCGATGCATTGGCTGGAGCTATTTGCCATGCATATCATTGTCTTTGATTTATACCAAAATATACCTTAGTATTACCAAATCCTTGTAGCTCACTTACAGTTTTACTGAGTATGTTTAGTATTTCATTCTCATCGTTTTCAGCTAGATAGCTTATCGGCAAAAAGAAGTCTACATGAATCTTTCCGTCTAAATAATGAAGCTGTATTCTTTCAATGTCACCGTCACAATTATTATTAAATAAGGCCTTGTTAAGTATTCCCAATGCTTGTGCTCGTTCTGGCAAGTCATCGTTAGGAGGATTCACTTCATCATCCTCTGGGTCTATATGAACGGTGACATCGTTTAGGTCATCCAAACATTTTTTTGCTGTACGTTCAACGCTAACACTTATTATGTGGCCTTCACTAACACTTAAAAATGGGTCAACCTGTACATGAATGTCACAGGATATTTTGTTGCCATTTCTTCTTGTGCGTAGAGAGTGTATGTTAACTACACCACTAATCTTGCCAATCGTTTCACGTAACATTTTAATTTTTTCAGAATCAATTGATGTGTCTACTAGTTCTTTTGTGGCTCCTAAGCCTAGTTCCCAAGCAATATAAATAATCATCAAGCCTACAATTATTGCAGCTACACTGTCCAAATACAGGTATCCATTTATACTACCCAGAATACCAATAAGGACTACTATTGATGACAAAGCGTCAGTTCGATGATGCCATGCATTAGCTTTTAACATAGATGATTTATAGGTTTTGGCAACCTTAAGGGTATACCAATATAGAGTCTCTTTAGACAATATAGATAAGACCACAACACTAAGTAGCAAAGAACTATATTGGATTGATGTCGGATTCGATAAATTGTTTACTGCATCAAGGATAATACCGGCACCAATAATTGCAAGTATTATGCTTAGTCCTAGGGTTGCGACAGTCTCAAACCTTCCATGCCCATAGGGGTGCTCATCATCAGCTTCTTCATCAGAGTGTTTTGCGGCATATAACACAACACCATCTGAAAGTAAATCTGACAACGAATGAATTCCATCAGCAACTAATGCACCTGAATTGCCAATATATCCAGCAATAATTTTGATTATAGCTAGAAGGAAATCAACGATAGCACCAACTATGGTTACTTTTGTGCTGACTTTTTTTCTATTATATGGATCCATTCAAGTTAGGCTTATGTTGATTATTTATGTCATTTTATGATATTTGGATATTGATATGTATTTTTCAATTTTATAAAATTGGTATTTTTTTGTATATTGTAGATAAAATAACTATTGCAAATGCAAATGAGAATAGGTATCATTCGCATTATATTTTATTTAGATAAGTAAAATAAGATCAAAATTTAACATTGCAAAATTAATAAATATATAAATATAAGGAAAAAATTTTGGAAAATATGCCAAGCTTTATAATGGGATTTAGAGAGGGACTCGAGGCATTCCTATTAATAACTATTGTACTAAAATACATAACTCGATTAGACAAAGGATATTTAAAAAATAAAGTTATAAACGGCGCTATAACTGGGGTAATAATATCCATAGTTCTAGGTCTGACTCTAAATACTCTGTCTGAATATTTGGGCGGTGTTTCCGCACTAACCAAGTTGTGGGAAGCTGGCGCTAGTTTGGTTGCTTTATTGCTAGTTTCGGGTTTTATTATTTGGATGATTCGTCACGGCAGCAATATGTCCAAACACATCGAAGGTCAAGTAGGAAACAACATCTCAAGTAGAGCATTGTTCTGGATTTCGCTTGTAATTATCGCGCGCGAAGGAACAGAAATTGCTATTTTTTCATTTGCCGGAAAGTATCCATTCGAAGTTGTGAGCCTTGGGGTTGCTTCAGCGCTAATACTGTCAATTTTGATTTTTTACTCTCTAGTAAAAATTAACTTGTCGCTTTTATTTAAAATAACACTTGCGTACCTTATTTTGCAAGCCGGATTCTTGTTGGGATACTCACTACATGAGGGCATTTCAGCACTCAAGGCTAACGAAATGCTTGCAGCCGATAGCGCGATTCTTGATAAAGTTTTTAATTTTTCTAATACTATATTAAGCCACAAGGATGGAAACCTAGGAATACCATTGCATGTATTGTTTGGCTGGTACTCCAAGCCTGAATGGGTTCAATTCATTGTTCAATACTTTTTTACTATATCCATGTTTTCTTATTGGGCTTTATATAACAAAAGGTATGTATCAGTAAGACAAAATAAAGATTTTTTTGAGACTGTAGATTAGCGATATATTATTGCTAATATAGTAATTACTATATTATATTTTTTATTGAACGCCCCCAAAAAACAATAGCAAAAGCAGTAAAATACTCATATTTACCAAGTATTTGTTATTGATATGAGTGATTCGTTGTTAAATATAAGGGGCGTTACTTCTGCAGCTATCAATGCAGGATTTAATAATAACGACTTGAATTTGTCGGTAGTATCATTAACTATAGGCACAACAACATCTGCTGTATTTACAAAAAATATTTTTTGTGCAGCGCCCGTAACAGTTGCTAAAAAACACCTAACAAAATCACCACTTGCATTAATTATAAATAGCGGAAATGCAAACGCAGGCACTGGATCGCAGGGAATTGAAAATACAGTAAAGACTTGTGAAATGCTTGCGAAAGAGATTGACATTAAAGTCGAACAAGTTCTACCTTTTTCAACTGGTGTTATCGGTCAGCAATTAGATTTATCTAAGTTTGAAATAGGAGTCCCTGAGGCTGTTAGCCAGTTATCAGAGGATGGTTTTGGACGTATTTCTAGGGCAATACTAACTACAGATTTAGTTGAAAAAACAATATCAAGAAGCTTTAAGGTTGGTAAAAACACTGTAACTATTTCTGGAATAGCAAAGGGGTCAGGAATGATTAGGCCGAACATGGCTACCATGCTTAGTTTCATATTTACTGATATTGAAGCTACTCAAAAAGAGCTACAGTCCTGTCTTACTGTTGCTACAAATCAGTCTTATAACAGAATAACAGTTGATGGCGATACTTCTACAAACGATGCATGTACATTAAGTGCAACAGCTAAATCAGGTATAAATATTAGCGATTGTTTGGATAAATTTCAAGATTCATTAAACGAAGTTACAAAAATACTTGCTCACAAAGTTGTTAAAGACGGAGAGGGCGCTTCAAAGTTTGTGGAAATACGCGTAACTGGTGGACAGACCAGTGAGGACTGCTTAGAGGTCGCTTATAGTGTTGCTCACTCACCTTTAGTAAAAACAGCTCTTTTCGCATCTGATGCTAACTGGGGTAGGATACTGGCAGCAGTTGGACGTGCTAATGTCTCGCAATTACAAATTGAAGATATAAACATTTATTTAAATGATCTTCCCTTAATAACAGCAGGCCAGCCAGATGAAAAATACACTGAAGATGATGGCAGCAGTGAGATGTCTAAGTCAGATATAACTATCACTATTGAGATTGGGAACAGTGATAATAATGAAAGTGTATGGACAACAGACCTGTCTTACGAATATATAAAAATAAATTCTGAGTATCGCTCTTAATTAATAACCAAGATAAAATTTCTATATTTCAGTGATTATATAATTACACATATGGAAATAATTTCTTATCTGGACTTTGTCTTGCCACTATTATTCTTTTTAGTAGCGCTTGTATATTCTTCTGTAGGACTAGGTGGAGGGTCTTCATATACCGCTATAATGATAATAGCAGGCATGAGTACCATGGCCATACCAATGATATCGCTTACCTTAAATTTAGTTGTCTCTACTTTGGGTAGTGTAAATTTTATAAGGAATAAGCATGCAAGGCTAAATATTGTTGCGCCATTCTTAGTTTCTGCTATTCCAATGTCATATATTGGTGGCTCTTTGCAGGTCTCCAAGCATGTGTTTCTTTGGGTTATGTTGATTTCACTTGTAGGTGTTGCTATGCGTATCTACCTCTGGAAGGACACTGGAATCAAGGCTATTTTAAGTAACAGAAAAAGGATAGTATTTTCAGTAATCATTGGGTCATTATTAGGTATTTTATCTGGCATAGTTGGTATTGGAGGAGGCATATACTTAGTGCCATTAATTATTGTGTTAGGCTTAGGAGACCATAAGCAGGCCGCTGCCGCAGGTGCGGTATTTGTTTGGGTGGTTTCAGTTTCTGCACTTATATCACGCATGCAATATAACTCGATTGACTTAAATAACTACTTGCCGTTAATTATTTCAGTGTTTGTTGGAGGTTTTATTGGGTCATATTTAGGTTCAACAAGATTCAATGCTAAACAGATGGAAAAATTTCTAGGAATTATTATATTGATTGCTATACTTTTAATTTTTAAAAAATTATTTTATTAGTTCGTAATAGAATAATAAGTGAATTAGTTAGTTAAAAAAGTTGCCAATTATTAGTGATTATTCTCGTCAATTATGAACTGTCTAAAATCCTTTGCAATGGGAGAAAGTTTTCTTGAGGAGTGGTGTACAACATGCCAGTGTCTAACTATTGGGAATTTGCTTACCTCTAATTTTTTGATTATATTATTTTTTAGTTCAAGCTTTACTGTGTGCTCAGAAACAAAGCCAATCCCTAGCCCAGCCTGAACAGCCTCAATTATTGCTTCGTTGGAGTTAATCTCGATATTAGAATTAAAATTTAAACCTGTAAATCTTTCAATGGTCATACGTGTTCCAGAGCCCTGCTCTCTGGTTATTAATATTTCTTTTTTTAGGTCGTTTATTGTGTTATTAGCATTAGATAGAAGGCGGTGATCTGGATGAACTATGGCTATTAAAGGGTTCTCCATGAACGCGTGAGCAGGCAAATCAATATCTTTTGGAGGCTCTCCCATAATAATTAGGTCGGCTTCTTTATTTTCAATCTTCTCTAGTAACGTTTTACGATTGGTTACCTCAAGATGGAATGACATCTTTGGATACTGTAATTTAAAATTTGATAATAACCTTGAAACAAATGAATTAGCAGTAGTGGCTACCGCTATTTGTAGATGGCCTGTTTCTGGGTTAAGTGTATGTTCAATTTCTGAACTTGCTTGTTCAAGTAGGTGTATAACATCAAGAGATGTTTTATATAACTTCTTACCAATAAATGTTGTTGAAACTTTTTTGCCATTCACGTTTATTATCTCTGAATTGATATTTTGCTTAAGTTGCTGTATCTGCATGTATACAGCTGGTTGAGTAATATTTAACTCCTTACTGGCTTTAGTGAAACTTCCTAAACGTACTACTGCTTCGAAACTGTATAATTGTTTTAAGGTGTAGTTAATCATAAATTTTTTTTATTATTTTATAAATAAATATTATTTTACATTATTTATATATTCTAATATAATTAATCAAATTTTATAAATAGGAGTCCAAAATGGATCAATCGAATAGATATGCTGATTTGTCATTAGACGAAGATACGCTATTAGCTGATGGCAACCATATTTTAGTTGCTTACACAATGACACCAATGCCAGGTTTTGGTGGTTATTTAGAAACTGCTGCTCACTTTGCAGCAGAGTCATCTACAGGTACAAACGTTGAAGTATCAACTACAGATGATTTTACTAAAGATTTAGATGCTATGGTGTACGAGATTGATGAAGTTAAAGGCATCATGAAGATTGCTTACCCATGCGACTTATTCGACCGTAACGTAACTGATGGCCGTGCAATGGTTGTATCTTTCCTTACACTTGCTATTGGTAATAACCAAGGCATGGGTGATGTACAGTGTGCGCAAATACAAGATTTCCACGTCCCTAAGCAAATGCTAGACATTTTTGATGGTCCTTCTGTTGACATTACAGACCTATGGAATATATTAGATCGCCCTCGTGAGAATGGTGGTTACATCGCTGGAACAATTATTAAACCTAAGTTAGGTCTACGTCCTAAGCCTTTTGCTGAAGCAGCTTACCAATTCTGGTTAGGTGGAGATTTCATTAAGAACGATGAGCCTCAAGGTAATCAAAAATATGCTCGTATGAAGGATGTAACTCCACTGGTTGCTGATTCAATGAAGCGCGCACAAGACGAGACTGGTGAAG